>Ga0209415_10000310_pt1 | contig 87829 bp, 80 predicted proteins | sample PeaSoiSIISIP2007_FD_187696 | JGI IMG/M metagenome (GOLD analysis project Ga0209415, IMG submission 187696) | Peat soil microbial communities from Weissenstadt, Germany - SII-SIP-2007 (SPAdes) (version 2) | ecosystem: Environmental > Terrestrial > Soil > Wetlands > Peat | place: Germany... | reverse complement strand
TTCATCCCCTACATCGCCGTCGCCTCCGCCCTCGGGGAAATCCCACTGGAGCTATGGCTCATCGTCATGGGTGTGAATGTCCAACGATGGAAGGGGCAGGCCGGCGCTGCAATGGCATCCAATCGCGCATGAAGGCCGCCGTCTTCTGCAAACACGAGGCTGACGTGATATGCCACCCTGGTTCCTCCCGAATGACGGGCAAACAGGAAGGAACCTAATTACTTCCGGATTGACGACAACCCGGGAATTATCGCATGGTGTCTCGAACCGGCGTGCAGAGTGCGTCCACTTCCACAGATACCCCTTGATATGCCCGATTTCTCTGGGTTCGGCACGCTCGCGCCAGAGCCGCCATTCGTTGACTGGTGGCTGCCCCGTCCGTAAGATGAGGCGGTCGGAAAGCCAGGTATCTCCCGAATGGTCGGCCAAACCATCTCGCACTACCGCGTCATCGAAAAGCTTGGCGGTGGTGGGATGGGAGTGGTGTACAAAGCCGAGGACGTAACCCTGCACCGATTTGTCGCCCTGAAGTTTCTTCCTGATGAAGTAGCCAAAGACTCTCAAGCGTTGGCCCGCTTCCAGCGAGAGGCTCAGGCGGCCTCCGCTCTAAACCATCCGAATATCTGCACCATCTATGAGATTGACGACCAACACGGCGCAGCCTTCATCGCGATGGAGTTTCTGGACGGCGTGACGCTGAAGCATCGCATTGCGGGGCGTCCGATGGAGACCGAGCTGATTCTATCGCTCGCCATCGAGATTGCCGACGCACTTGACACAGCCCACTCCAAAGGAATCGTCCATCGCGATATTAAGCCTTCGAATCTGTTCGTCACCGAACGAGAGCACGCGAAGATACTGGATTTCGGGCTGGCGAAAATCGCGGTGGCGGGGAGCTCGTCAAGCAAGATTGCTGCGGCGAACACGGTGACAGCCGCGATTGACGAACAACACTTGACCAGTCCAGGATCGACGCTGGGCACAGTTGCGTATATGTCGCCGGAACAGGTAAGAGCCAAGGAACTGGACGCACGTACGGATTTGTTCTCGTTCGGAGTGGTTTTATACGAGATGGCGACAGGCGTGCTGCCTTTTCGTGGAGAGAGTACGGGAATAATCTTCGATGGGATCATGAACCGGGCGCCGGCTCCAGCGCTGCGCTTGAATCCGGCGCTGCCCACCGAGTTTGAGCGCGTTCTCGAAAAATCACTGGAAAAGGACCGGGGGTTGCGTTACCAGTCCGCCGCCGAGCTACGCGCGGACTTGAAACGCATTCAGCGGACTACGGATTCGGCGCGGTCCGCTTCAGTGGACACGCAGACCCAGGCGCGTCCACGATCCAAGCGCGGAATCGTATTCGCAAGCCTCGCTCTGCTGGTTTTGCTGGTCGCGATTGCAGGGATCGCGTGGTATGTGAAACATTCTTCGTCGCAGTCCGGGGTCGTAGCCGCCAAGCCGTCGATTGCCATCCTTCCCCTGCAAAACCTGAGCGCCGAGCCGGACAGCGCTTACTTTAGCGAGGGAATGACCGATGAAATCACCACCAAGCTCTCGAAAATTCAGGGAATTGACGTAGCTTCGCATTCTTCGGTCGCTGCGCTGAACGCGCCTGACAAGAGTGCCGCGGAGATCGGGAGAGCCCTCGGCGTCCGCTATCTGCTCGAGGGAAGTGTCCGGAAAGCAGGCGATCAGGTGCGGATAAACGTGCATTTGATCGATTCAACCACCGGGTTCCAGGTGTGGGCCGATGAATTCGTCGGAGGAATGAAAGACGTTTTTTCACTGCAAGAGCAGACTGCGCTGAAGATTGCGGGGTCGCTCAACCTCAAACTCAGTCCTCAGGAACAGCAGGCCATTCAGCATCGTTACACGCAGAATCCTCAGGCCTACGACGCCTACTTGCGAGGGGAAGCACTGGTCGAGTATGGTGATCAGGCCGAAAAGTTGGAAGCTGCGCGTCGACACTTTGAGGACGCGCTCCAGTTGGACCCGGATTATCCTCTTGCCCTCGCCGGGCTGTCATGGGTTGAAGGGCAGATCTATCGCAATGTCGAATCGAATCCGTCTCATCTGCAACGCGCCGAGCAATTCGCCCAGCGTGCCTTGGCAATCGACCCGCAATTATCTGAGACCCACATGGCGCTAGGAACGATCCTAGTGGATAAGTATGACTATGCGGGCGCGGCGCGGGAGTACCGCACCGCTGCCGATTTGGATCCGGACAATGCCTTTGCTTGGGATATGCTTTCTTGGGCGCTGGCGTACGAACAGCCGCCGGAGGCCGCTGCCGCGGAGAAGGCCGCACAGGAATCCATTCGCCTGCGTCCTTCGCAGTACGCTGCCCACTATCATCTTGGTCGTGCCCTTTTCCTCCAGCAGCGCTACCCGGAGGCAATTGCCGCCTTCGAGCACGCGCGGGAATTAAACCCAACGTCCTCCTTGCCGGACCTGGGGCTGGGGCAAGTCTATCTGGCGCAAGGAGACTACGACAAAGCTATAGCCACTGTTTCAAAGAGCGCTCGACCGACGGGCATCTACTATTTCTGGCTCGGCGCGGCATATGCGGCTCGCGGCGATAAAGAGAAAGCTCTCGCCACGCTGCAAAAGGCATTCGAGATGGGATTTCATGATGTTGCCGCCCTCGATGCGAGTCCATACTTTTCCTCGCTGCGTACGGACCCGCGCTACCAGCAGTTGGTCCAGCGTTACCGCAGGTAATACGCACAGTCCTGCAGCACTCGCTCTAAACCGATCAGCAATCGCGCAACTAGTTCTGCACGAGCCGGACCGTTTCCCACCGGCATTGACCTATAGTGGTCGTATCACGGGCTAACCGGAAGTTATTTTGAGTCAGAAGTCCGCTTGTGGGAAGCTAAGATGTCCGTCATCGCTTGCCGCCGGTTCTGGGCAAGCCAATGTTAGCGACACAAGGCAGGTGCGCTCCATTGAGTTCTGATGGGAGCGTATTTATGGGCTGCTATCTGTAAAGCCATAACACGGATAGAGCGTGTGGCTACGAACCAGTCAGTGATTGGGACTGGTGCTTTGTATTCTCGGCGGGAGTACGTAGGCTTGGATGACGCCTCCTGAATCAATGGCCAGTTTCTCGCCGCTGGGGGAAAGGGCGAGGCCCAAGATTTTCTGGACGTGGGTTCCTCTGATCTTCAGAGTGTAAATCCATTTTTCGGTCGTAAGGTCATATGCGTCGATGTGATCCGGAAATGCGGCCGGCATACCTCCGGTGGACATGCGGATATCCATAGGCGCGTCAACGCGCAGCTGCGACACATTGAATGCCACGACGAATCTTTCCCCATTCGCAGAGGAACGGACCGGCCTTCCCAATTCGTCAATCCAAACTTCTAGTGGGTTCAGACTTTCCGTGAGTTTCAGATTTCTGTTGCGGCCCACCACTTTAAGTTGCATGAGTGTGTAAACGACGATTGTGTCGTTGTTGACGAATTGTGGCATGCCAACGCATGAATTACAAATCATCTGCGCGGCACTTCCTTTTTCAGGATTCTGAATTCTGCCGTGTGCGTCCGAAGAATCGCCCGGCATCGAAACGTCATATTGAACAATAGGGCCGGAAGAGCGGCTTTCGCCCGAGCCACCTCCCAACAGACTTCTTGGCGCAGCGACTCCCTCGTCCGAGGCGCTGAACAGTTCCGGGATTTCGCAAGGGTTTTCGGAAGAATCCAGCGTGGCCGTCTGAATTTTCAGGCAGAGCGTCGTGATTCCCCTGCGAAATTGGACGACTATGGTTTTGCCACTGGGTGATTCCGAGATTCCTCTGAGCGGGGAAGGGGAGCCTTGCAACTGAGGCAGTGGAATGTCCTTCACCGGCGTCCAATTCTCGGAGTACAGGGCAACGTGGTCCGTAGAAAGGAAAAGAAAGCCGCCATCGAAGCGGGGAAAAATCCCCGCGACTGGATTGTCAATCGGCCATTCCAGCGTTTTCAATTCATTTCCAGTGGCGGCGTCCAGGAATATGGCGTGCAGCTTATAGGGAAGCGTTCGATTCGGATCGTCACGGCGTTGAAGGTCCCGAACATTTTCCCTGGTAAGAAATGTCGCAGCCACAACGCTTTCGCTCACAAAGTCAATTGCGTTGAATTTTTCCAGGCTGCGCCGCTGTTGGGGCTGAGAATTGTCCGCCGGATATCCCATCGAATGGAGGTCCACACGCCACAGCTGACGGTCGCCCGACGCTGTCACATGTTTGATTTTTACTTGCAGGCCGACTCTTGATGCGAGCAATGCGCTGGTGCGGGTCAAAAACGCGGAGGCAAGAAAGAGGGCACAAACGATGCAAGCCAAACTCACGCGCCGCTTCGGCTCTAAAATCATCCGCATGGGAGTATTACATATTAGAATTCACTCCATTGCAATGATGGGTACCTCACCGATTTTCGTACAAGATTGCGTACAACTTCGAGGAGGAAGAGTGGCGGTCTCTGATTCATAAGCGACACCAGGACGGGTGGCACAGCCTTTGGGGGGTCACCCTCGATAAGAACGAAGCCGTCGTCAAGAAACACTCTTGCGCCGCAATGCCTATCCGCACCGCTTCGACATCAGATTTGGTAGAGAACCGAAGCTCTGGACATTTCGCGGTGAATCATTTCTCGGTGCAGCCGTTCCACCAACCATCGCACCACCCCAGTCCATCAAGAGCTTGGGAGTGCCAAAAGTCTTGCCTCGGGCTCTCGAACTTTTCTTAAATCTTGCTTCTAAATCCTTCCTCGATCCTTGCACACAGAAATAATTTCTCTGGCATTTCAAATCATTCCGTGCTAACATCATTACGCTAGAAGTAGTTACCTCTATCGTTACGTGGGTCCCAAAAACACCAATTTCAAATTCCCCCTTTTTCGGAAAATTTCGTTTTCTCCTTATTGAGTCAGTCGGTCAACTAAATAAGCTAACCTCAATGTTGTTAATGGCTTAGGCCAGGCAACTTGAAAGGATCACCAGCGAAGGGGATTTGAGGGGGTCTGCGAAGGAACCTTAAACCAGAACTTGCTTCTGTTGGTAACACAGCAAAATCAAATCAGCCCGGCGTCGCACTCCAAACTTATTCAGCAATTTTGACACGTGAAATTTCACCGTGCGCTCGGAAATATTCAGCTTCGATGCGATCTCTTTATTGGACACATTTTCCAGCAGCGAATCCAGCACTTCGCGCTCTCTTCTGCTGAGCTGTGCCTGGCTGTCCGGTTTCAGCCGCCGCTTTTGTTGATCCGTTAAAATGGAATCAACAAAATTGGAAAGCACCGATCGCGGCACCCAGAATCCACCGCCGGAAACGAGCGGAAGCGCGTTCGGCAATTGTTCAATCGCTTCGGTGTAGGTCAGCAATCCTTTGGCTCCCAGCCGCAGCAAAGTGTGGCTGGTTGCTTCGGTAAGCTTCTCGCAAACCACGATGACTCGCGCCAGTGGATGATGATCAATGATCCCGGCGATCAGCGAGTTGGTGTTGGGGCGCGCCGCATGCGCGTCCACCACAAAAATGTCCGCTTGCGGAAGCGACATGTTGGTCAAATCCGTGGCCAGCGATACATCCATCTGGCGCGTGATCACTTTAAATCCCGGACGCGCAAGAATGCGCTCAAACTCGCCCAGCACCAATGGGTGCGGTGAGAGCAGGCAGACTGCAAGCGAGCGGCTTTTAGTTGTCTTGGCCACTGAATTCAGGCTAACGGATTTAGCAATGGTGAGCAAGAGACGCCTCAGTTGTTGTCTTGTGGAAGTTAAGGCCTTGCAGAGCGCCAGTGGGCTTGGCAATTCTGGGGCACGGGTTCAATTCTCAGTTGCAAAGACGAAAAACTCCAACGACAGATCCATCGTCTTTACTGAGCGGTCTTTTGCGCGTCGGACGGATAGCCTTGGTTGTAATATCCGCCGTAACCTTCCTTGGGGTCCGTGCGATTCAGCACAGCGCCCAAAAGCGGCCGATCCTTGAACGCCTCGCAAGCCTTCTGCGCGAGATCAAATGGCGTCAAACCGGCGCGCACCACCATCAACACTCCGTCGCACATCTTGGAGATGATGGTTGAATCCGACACCGGAATTGTCGGCGGAGAATCAATCAGGATCCAGTCAAAAATCGGTGAAAGCCGTTCCAGCAACACTTCAAAACGGCCATTGGCCAGCAATTCCGTGGGGTTGGTGGAGGCCTTTCCACCGGAGATCATGAACAGATTTTCCGCGCTTCCACGCTGAAGAACTCCGTACTCATCCAGTTCTCCGAGAAGATAATCGGATAGGCCGGGGGATGATTCAGCGCCCATGGGAAGGTGGAGATTCGATTGGCGGAGGTCCGCGTCAATGAGCAATGTGCGGCGCTCGCGCTGACGCACCAGTGATTGCGCCAGGTTGGAGGCCACAAAGGTCTTTCCTTCCCCCGGAAGCGCGCTGGTGATCAGCACGGTCCGGAGAGGCTGCACAGCGCGAATTTGATAGAGCCTGGCGCGCAGGGTTCGGAAAACTTCCTTGCCCATGGAATCGTCGCTATCGCCATTGGCGAAAAGCAGCATGGCGGGATCGGGCTTCCAGTTCCGTTGACGGGAGTGCGCGAGCAAACTCTCAAACGTCAAGGGGCCACCATTCTGGGACGCGCGCGTGACAACGGGAAGGTCCGGAGCCACGAGCACCGCTGCCGGAGAAGGGGCAGAAACCGGCGCGGAGATCGGCGCAGAAACCTGCGCAGAGTTCGAGGCTGGGGAGGGTGAAGTAGTTACCTCACCCGCCGACTCCGGCGCAGCAGGGTCCCGCTCCGATTGTTGTGCGGCGCGTTCTTCTTGGGCTTTTTTGAGGGCTTCGTGAATCCGGCTCATGTTTTCCTCTCTCTATTTGATTCGAGCGATGGTTCCTGTTGCCCCATGCGCTCAACTAAATTGGCAAGATTCTGTAAAAGCGATTTGACCAGCGGAGCAGCTTCGCTATTCGGGGTAAAAGACCCGACCGGAGAAGCAGCTTCAAAAGGATCCAGTTGGAATTCCCGGGCAGCTTCTTCCACGCTCTCTTTTCTAACCGGCTTTTGCTGCTCGACAAAAGAATTGATCAATGAATGTTCGCAAAGGAGGTTGGTGACACGCGGGATCCCCCGCGCGAACCGATGGATGCACTCGATCGCTTCTTCCGAGAAAATATTGGGGTTCGTCGCGCCGGCGATTCGCAATCTTTCGTGAATGTATCCGGTGGTCTCTTCCAGTGAAAGCGGGAGAGTCTTGCTTCGCAGAGTAATGCGCTGACGAAGCTGCCGGAGCTGTGGCTGTGCGAGCTTGGCCTCCAATTCCGGCTGGCCCGCCAAGACAATCTGGAGAAGCTTTTCCGTGGAGGTCTCGAGATTGGTCAACAGCCGGATCTCTTCGAGCACTTGCGCGGAAAGGTTTTGCGCCTCGTCAATGATCAGGACAGCGGTTTCGCCGGATTTATAGCGCTCCAGCAGCCATTGATTCAAACGCAAGAGCACCTGGCTCTTCAGTTTTGATTCGCAGGGAATTCCAAAGTCCGTCATCATGAAATCGAAGAGCTGCGTGACGGACAAACGTGGATTGAATATGAATGCCGTCGTCGCGCGCTGCGTCCTCAGCCAATCGAGAAGCCGGTTGAGCAGCGTTGTCTTTCCAGTTCCTACTTCTCCGGTGAGCAGAATGAAACCCTTCTTCGACTGGATCCCGTACGTCAGATTGGCGTACGCCTCCTGCGTCTGCCTGGTCAGATACAGGTAGCGAGGATCCGGGTTCACGTTGAAGGGGCTCTCACGGAGCCCGTAGAACTCTTTGTACATGACGGTCCTTATGCTCCTAACGCCTGAATATTTCCTTTTCCTGATCGAAAGACGAGCCGGCTCGAGCCAGTCGAATCCATATCAATGGACGGAACCAGAGCGAGTGTCGGCAGCTTCAGGAACATCTCAATGTCGGATTCGGTGCGCATCGACTTATCACGCACTTCCAACAACATAATGAGTCCAAGGCCCAGCGCCACTCCTCCTCCAAATCCAGCTCCCGCTATGAGGGGACGATTCGGCGAAGCCGGGCGATCTGGAAGGCTTGCTGGGTCCAAAGTCCTGAACCGTTCTCCCTGTTGGCGAAGCTCCAAATCCCTGGACATGCGCGCATCCGATTGCCTGTGAAGCAAGTTGTCATAGTCCGCTTGAGCGGTTGTGAAATCGCGAGTCAGTTCCCGGTATTGTTGTTCGACCACCGGAGTCGTTTGGACACGGCCCTGCAAGGCGCGAATGTCCGCTTCCAGTTTCTGAATCTGTCTTTCCTTTTCCTGAATGGTTAGCTTGGAAGTGCCGATCTGCGCGCGCAACTGTTGAACCTGGGGCGGTTCAATGCCATTCGTAGGAGGAGCAACATCAACTACGGGCTTGGGATTATTTTGGCCCGCGGCTTCCTTTGCGGTCTCCGCAGCCGCGATTCTACGTTTGAGTTGCTCGATTTCCGCCTTCTTGTTCTTTACATCAGGATAATCGTCCGTGTATTTCGACTCCAGGGCAGCGAGCTCATCCTGTTTGCGCTTGAGCTGATCGTCAATGGTAACCGGATTGACGATAGTCCCTCCTTGAGTCACTTGAAGTGAGGATTTCCAGTCGGCGATTTGCTGAGAGAGCATGGACTCCCACATCGTCTTGTTCTGTTGCTCGCGATCCAGAGCCTGAGAAACGACGTCCAATTGAGTATTGAGTCCGGTCAAAAGATTCAAGTTGGTTTGTTCATATTCCGGGAGCATGCCAACGTAGTGCTGCTTGAAGGCGGCCAGTTTTGCGTCCATCAGGTTCATTCGCTGTTGGGCAGCGGCAACCTGATCGTCCAGAAATGCAGTGGTCGTCTCCGCCTGCTCCTGTTGGCTGTGCAGGTCTTCATTCGTAAACATGGACGAGATTTCCGAACAGACCAACTGGGCCACACGGGCGTCGTCCAGGGTTACGCTGATGCGGAAACCTGGAAGGGAACTCGCCCTGGTCTGGGCCATAGGCTGAACCGGATCCACGACGATGGCCTTGGTGAGTTCATCGATTCGTTCTTCCAGTTTCAAACCCATATCGTTGAACAGGTTGAACTGTTCAAGAATAGGCTCCAGCCGAGTCCGGCTCAGGATCTGCTCCTTCATCGAAGCCAGGTGCTCATTCACATCGCCGGCCAGGACGGGTTTCACGATTGTGTCCGGCACGCGCTGTCCTTCCACCAATACAACGGTTTGGGAGACATAGCGATTCGGGAGCTTTAAAGAAATCAAATAGCCCGCGATGCCGCACATCACGGCCGGAATGACAACCAGCCAGAACCGCCTGCGGAGAATTCCGATGTAATCATCAATCGTTAACTGTCGGTGTCCTAACATTGCTTTTGTCTCCTAATCACCGGCGTTATCCACGCCTAGTTGAGTCCTATGGGGCGCATTGTCCAACTGAATCCGACCCAAATCTGATTGGTGAAGAACCGACCGGGACACAAAGTTCCAACGGTACAAACGTTCGCGGTGCCCGTGGTTTGGCGCAGCACTTCGTAATTCATGTAAAAACTGGCCCGCTGTCCCAATTGTCTTGTGAATCCTGCCACGAGATAAGAACTGATATATGTGTTGTTAACCCCAGTAACCTGCGGCAGAGAGGAATTCAGCGCAGAACCTCCGGCGGCATTTATCGACCAGTTGCGGTTAAATTGGTGCCAGGCACCAAGTTCGACCACATTGGAAACGGTTCCTGCGATGATCCCGGAGCCTCCGCCTACGCCGCGGTAAAACGAAACATTTAAGCCTGTTTTCTTGAAGGCATATTCCATTCGGGCCGTGATATTGAAAACCGTGAAATTAGTGGCAGCTGGTGCGCCTTGGGGCGTGTAACTAGCAAGCTCGGGGCCAGCGCCGACTATGAGGTTGAGTTGCGGGTCGAGGTGGTAGCCATACAGGAACAGAAAGGTGTTGGTGTTAATGGATGCGACCACAGGGTTGTATCGAAGGGCTGTAAAATCGTACTGAACTCCAATCGTATTCTTGCTGTTCAGGGAATAGTTGTAACCAGGTGTGATTTCCGTTGCAAAGGTATCCACAAATCCGGGATCCAGATAATGCAAGTTTGTATAGTTTCCCGTGAGGGTCAGCGCGCTTCGAGCACTCAATGAGATATCTGCCTGCGCCGTCGCCGAATTGGTAAACCTCCGGACGTAGGGCAGAAAAATTGTCTGGCCCGTCGCGGCACCTGTACCCTGAGTCGGCAAAGGTACTGTGGGGACGCCAGTCACAAATCCAAACGAAGATTGAGTATAGTAGGTGAACAAATCCTCCACTCGCAGCTTCCACCGGCGGAACTGAAGAATGTCTGAAACATCGAAATCATGGGAATTGTTATTTAACTGTGGATTCTGCGCGTAGAAGGAGCCCTGTCCGATATACCGCAAAGAAAGATCAGAGGTCGGTCGAACACGCTCAAAATCAAAGTATCCGCCAATGTTGGTTACTTCGTCGGGCATCGGATTCAAGGTGGCGTTCAAGACGTTGGTGGTGTAGACCTCACTTACGTTCAACCCCGCCAGCAACCTGCTTACCGACTCGGTTGGTACGCCGACATGTTGGGGATAGTTCCCGGTAATCACCTGAGGAGGTGCGGCAACGGGAGAGGCCGGCTCCTGATCGGATTTTTGAGAAGGCGAGCTTGACTGGCCGGTAGACGAACTACCCGCGGAAGACAGCGGAGAAACGGGTTGGACCGGATTGGTCGCTGGCTGTGATTGCGTTTGAGCCTGCGCAACGGGCAGGCAAAGCGCAGCCAGCGCCATCAACACCAGGACCGAAAACCGATGTGTAGAATTCCGCATGATCTTTTCCTTACGGCACTAATACCGTGTCTCCTGGCTTCAGAACGATGTTTTGTTCCGGTTTCTTGCCGCCGACTACAAGTTTGTAGTTAAAAGGCAGCCGAACCTGCTGGCCATTTTCCGTTCGCATGACGACAATCTTTTTCTCGCTGGCGAATACTCCCAGGCCACCCGCGCTGGTGATGGCCTGCAACACGGTCATGCCCGGGAAAAAGGGGTAGGCGCCGGCTTTCAACACTTGACCCAACACGAACACACGTTGGCTGTTGATAGCGATCACGACCACCGTCACCTGAGGATCCTTCACCAGGCTGCTCAGCTTGTCGGTAATCAGCGTACGCAGTTCCATAGGCGTCTTGCCAGAGGCCTGTAAGTCATTGAGCAAGGGCAGGGATATCATTCCGTCCGGGCGGACCGGAACCCGGAGAGACAAATCGGGTTGTTCCCAAACGCTGATGTCCAATTCGTCGGTGGCCCCAATGACGTAGCTGGTGTCATTGGCCGCGGGAGTGGCGGATTTGGGAGCTGTCGTATCCCTTGCGCCACTGGGTACAGTTGCATTGACCGATTGAACTTTCGTCTTGGGATTGTCCTTTTGCGCCAGCGCAGGCATAGCCAACGCCAGAACGATCACCATCAAAAGAATTTTGTGACTGCCCTTCATAAACGCCTCCTACGAAATCTCAGTATCTTCCAAACCCAACTGCTTGAGCTTATAAAGCAGCGCTTTGTAACTGATTTGTAACTCCTGCGCCGCTTTTTTGCGGTTCCAGTGCGTGCGATTGAGAGCGCGCGAGATCAGCTCGCGTTCCGCTTGCCTGCTTGCCGCGCGAGCTGCTGCCTTCAAAGAAGAGGCTGGGCTCAGAATCGTTCTTGAAACGCCCGGCGAGATATCCACGAGGTCAGCCAAGGCAACATCACAATCTCCCGTGGCAACAATTTTCTTAATGGTGTTCTCAAGCTGCCGGACATTTCCCGGCCAAGCATATTCCGCGAGCCGGTCCAATACTTCTGTGCTCATTATCGGGCGCGGCCTCTCAAACAGATTGGAGTATTTCGAAGAAAAGTAATCCACTAGTTCCAAAAGATCACCGTTCCGCTCACGCAAGGGCGGAATGCGAAGGCAGACCCCATTCAGGCGGAAGTAGAGCTCCTCGGCAAATTTTCCGGCGCGCAGGTCTTCTTCCAGCCCCCGGCGTGATGTGGAAATCATCCGGCCAGATAGGGAGCGCTTCACGGAAAGTGAATCTCCGCCAGACAACAGATCCAGGAGTTGCTGCTGACCGGCAGGTTCCAGTTCACAAATGTCGTCCAGGAAGACCGTGCCGCGGAACAACCCTCCGGACACATCTCCATTTGCCAAATTCTGTAGTTGGGCCGGCAGGCGTCCCGGCATCAACGAGCGGCAGCGGGTCTTAATGAATGGCTCTTCCCGCCGTCCGGACAACTGATGGATGTGCAGGGCCAAAACTTCCTTGCCTGTGCCACTTTCTCCAATCAGAAGGACCGGAATATCCGTCGAGGCCGTATCTGCGACGACCCGGCGAAGTGCCAGCATGGAGGCGCTGCTTCCCCAAACGAACAAGCCGTTTTGTGGCAACGGAAACCGGCCATCTCGTTCAGCAGTAAGGGGATCGAGGGAACTCACTGGCATGAACTCCCAAGATTGGATTTTAGAGACGCCATAGACTCCTGTTTCCCTTCGGAGTAGGAGTTAGCACGGCTGGTACCAAGAAAAGTCCACTTGTGCCCAAAGATGGAAGATTGGTCAAACTATTGAAAATGATGGGTTTAAGATGGAATGTTTTAGGTACGCAAAAGTGGATTTCCTCAGAATTATCCAATTGAGTTCCACTAGGGGGAAAATGATTGGCACTGATTGCCCAGGAAGTTACCGAAGCTTCCCCTAGACCCGAGGATTCTTGGTCCTACAGGGGCGCCCACAGCATTCAGATCAGTTCATTACCGCTCCCTAGGCCGTTGGAGGGGGTGAATATGCGGCAAATCCGGGGGCGGCAGAGTGAAAAACGAAGAAAATGTTTCACACTTGGGCACAATCCATTTCTCAGGCGACAACGGTTCTATTGTGCGCCGCGAATTAACGCTGGAAACTATGTTGTCGTTGGTGCAATTCCCTGCTTTAGAACTGCTGGGCACAACAAAGAACCCTCAGGGCGCAGACGAGGTTCAGACCTTGAAAAGCACGGCTTCTGTGTCAACTACTGTTCCGCGACGCTATCCTCGAATCGGTTTGCCGCGAGGCATGTCCGTGGCATGGCAAGCCGGTGGGGAACGAATTGTGTCGCGAGTGGGCACACTGGGCCTGGGCGGAATCTTCATTCATACGCGAATGCCTCCGGCGGTTGGGGAAGTGGTGAAGCTGGTGTTTGATGTTCCAGGGGGAGAAGTCAGGGCGCGGGCTGTAGTGCGATCATCAACAGCCGGCCGGGGGATGGGTGTGGAATTTACTGCCATGCAGCCGGAGGCGCGGGCCCGATTGACGCAGTTACTGAGGCGGCTCGCGTCGCTGTAAGAGAATCGCCTTTGGTCATCGTTGCGGAAACATGAATGACTCGAGCAAATCCGCACGCGCTTTCTGGTCGGATGAAATCAAGCGAAGCAGATCTGTCACTGAAATCATTCCCAGGAACTTATCCTTTTCACCTTTGACGAGCAGATGAAAAATTCCGTTTTTTTCCATTAACTTCAAACACTCCTCGAGACCCATTTCAGGCGACACGGTCACCAATTCCGTGGTCATGATTTCCGAGACGCGCATCCAAGCGGGGCATTTGTTTTCCGCAGCCACGCGGTCGGAAATATCGGCTTGGGAAACCACGCCGGCAAGTTTTCCTGTCGCGTCCAGCACTCCGACGGAGCGCACTCCGTGATCGCGCAGGTAACGAGCGACATCGTGAACGGTTGTATCCATCGAGACTGAATAGATTTCTGTGCGTGAGCTAATCAGGTCTGCGACGCGCATTTCAAACCTCCTGAGCCATTCGGGCGGGCTTTTCGCGGATGGTAGGACGACTGCCACGGTATTGCAACGAAAATCAGTTTTCGGATGCGGCGATCCAGAAGGTTTCAGTGCATCACAATCGTTCCGGCTGAAATTCGAGGATTCCGCGCGATACCCAACCAAACTTCGCAGTTAACGAACACCGGGTGTACACCGTCCCTATAGATGACGGATACTGCTCGCCAAATTGATTTTGCGCGGCGGATTGTGGAAAAAGCTGGATTCCAACCCGGGATGGAAATTGCGTGGGCTATTTCTCAAGCCGAGACCACGTCATCTTCGAGCGATCCGACAACGGCTGAAAGAGAGCAAGCGGAGGATCGCGCCGACATTGTGGCTGCCCGCTTCGGGGATCGCGCCGCATTTGGGCGGCTCTATGCCCGTTATCTGCCGATGGTGCACGGGTTGTTGTTGGCGCGAGTGCCGCGAGAGGAAGCTGAAGACCTGGTGCAAGAAGTGTTCATGCAGGCACTGCGCAAGCTTTCGACATTGCGTGAACCTGGAGCGTTTGGCGGCTGGCTAGCGACGATCGCGCGGAACCGGGCGCACGATTATTTTCGACGATCACGATCCAGGGAAGATCTGCCGGATGAAATCCCCGCGGCGAAAGGCAGCGCGGACACACGGGCTCTTGCGGCGCTGGCGGCAATCCGGCGACTGCCCGAGGCTTACCGCGAGACATTGATATTGCGACTGGTGGAGGGAATGAGCGGACCGGAGATCGCCACGCGAACGGGGCTCACGCCCGGGTCGGTGCGTGTGAACCTGCACCGCGGGATGGCGCAACTTCGGGAGATTTTGGGGGAGATTTTGGGCAAGGAATAATGGCAATGAAAGACGACCTTCTGAAAATTAAGGACGAATACCTGTGGGATCCGAAGAGCGCGGTGGCGGATCGCGACCCGGACGTTGCCGAAATTGCAGCGCTGGAGCGATCTCTCAGTCGATTTCGCGCTCCGGGCGCGGAATCGTTGCCATTACCTGAGGCACTGTGGGCGGATCGCGGCTGGCAAACTGCGCGGGCCTCGACCTGGCGAGGAAGCTTGGCGATTGCGGCGGTGTTGGTTCTGACGGTTGGTGGAGTGTGGCTGTCGCTTGGAAGGAAGTACATCGGTGATGGCACCGGGTGGCAGGGCGCGCGGATTGCGGGTCAGCCACATGTGGATTCCGAACCGGTGGCAGCATGGTTTAGGTTGCGCACTGGACAAATCCTTGAAACGGACGACGCCTCGCGCGCGCGGATCGATGTGGGCAACATCGGCGAGGTCGAAGTTGGCGCGGATTCGCAGGTAAAGCTTCTGGAGGCACAAGCCGAAAGTGGCAGCCTCGGACTGGACCACGGAACTATTACGGCTTTGATTTGGGCACCGCCACGGCGCTTCATGGTTCAGACGGCGACCGCGACCGCTGTGGACCTGGGCTGCGAATACACGCTCCATGTGGATGCGGACGGAAATGGATGGTTGCGAGTCAGCATTGGATGGGTGGCGTTCGAGAAGGGTGGACAAGAATCATTTGTGCCGGTGGATGCCATGGCGCTGATTCGGCACGGCGCGAGGCCGGGGACGCCATTTTACGAAGATGCTTCGCCCACATTCCGTTCGGCGCTAGAGGAAATTGATTTCGGGACTGTCGGCCCCTCAGAAGTGGAGGAGCGCAAAACGGCGCTCGCAACTCTGTTGGAACAGGCTCGCAAGCGGGATGCAATTACCCTGTGGCACCTTTTAGGGCGCACCGATGGGACGGAACTCGCTCAAGTATTCGACGGTTTGGCGAAGCTTGTGCCTCCGCCGAGCGGGGTGACGCGCAACGGCATTCTGGCTGGCGACGGGCACATGCGTGATACTTGGTGGGACGCATTGGGTTTACGCGATACGGGGTGGTGGCGAGGTTGGAAGAGAGATTTTCCTGAGCGATGAGCGTCTTGGACAATGAACCAGGTGGTGGTTGCAGCGGACAATTTTGGTGAAACGAAAATCAGAATTTCGCGGGGGAAAACCTGGAGGATCTCCTCAATGAAGCGATTTGCGAAATGGGCGGCTATTCTAGCCATCATCATCCTTGTGCCGATACAGTTCATCCGCCCGTCGCGGACCAATCCGGCGGCGGACCCGAAGTTGGCGGTGGAAACGGAGCTTCACGTTCCGGCAGACGTTTCAGCCACGCTGCACCGCGCTTGCGGTGATTGCCATTCCAACGGAACTCACTGGCCATGGTACAGCGAGGTGGCCCCAACATCATGGTTTGTCGCGGACCACGTCAACTCAGGGAGGCGACACATGAATTTTTCCAACTGGGTCCGTCCGGGCAAGGAGCCGAAAGACTCCGAAGACCGATTGACTGCGATTTGCAGGGAAGTGAAATCCGGCGCAATGCCGCTCAGTTCCTACTTGCTGATTCACTGGAACTCAAAGCTTTCGGAGGGAGACAAAACCCAGATCTGCGCGTGGACCGATGAGGAAATAAAAAGGCTTTCCGCCAGTTCGCCTAATCCGGCGGCAAATTAGACAGGCTGATTTTCAACGAGAGAGACGAGCTAGGCCTGCAAATCAGAAATCAATGCGTGCTGGCGGAATCGCCGCGAATAATGTCGTAACGCTCAATCACCGCGGCGACACCCACATGGGTAACGCCATTGTCCTTATTCCGGTCAACACGAACAACGCGGCCTTGAGCGCGCACAAACACAGCGGTCCCACGGGTGATTTCTGCTGGGAGGGTCAGGGTTATATCCAGTTCAGTTCCGGATTCTACATCCTGATCCAGGACGAAGTAAACGCCACGCGTAGAGACATCCCGGGTTCTGCCATTGCGTGCGCTCTCCGACTTGTCAACAGGGACACGAATGAGCACAGGCAAGGACAGGTCATATCGGCGTGCCGTTCTTCGTTCCGTCATGTTCCCCCCGATACCCACATACACCCCTTGCGCGCATTACTGAGCGTATATGGGTGCAATCATCCTTCCAAAAGAGCCCAGCCCCTAATACTAGCGAGAATTAGGGCCAATTGGTTGAGGTTGAACCTGGATCGCCACCTCGCAACAATTGCTTAAATGCGCGTAAATGGAAAGATTTCATATAGATGCAACCGCGACCACCCGCGTTTGCCCACTCCAAATCTCTCTGCCGCCAATCCCCAAATAGAAAGCGCATCTGAATCCCTTGGGTAGATATTACCCCAACTTTTGCCCCAAGCTGGGGCTCCCTCACCAGTTTTGTGCCCAGAAGGTGCAAGAGCTTACCACTGGTCAATTTATTCCTCCGGGCCGCTTCCTGCCACAACTGGGGTTGGAGGTACGGGAGCCGCTTGTGTGCTTCGAGAACTTCGACCGCTATCCAGGTTGAACTGTCTCATTTTGTAGAGCAGCGCCTTATAGCTGATGCCCAGCATCTTTGCGGCATCCTTGCGGCACCAGCGCGTCTTCTCCAGAGCTTCGCTAATGGCTTCCATTTCAGCTTCGTCTTTCAAGCCCCTGACCAGGGCTTTGAGTCCCTGGTCTTTGAGAGTGGGGGCCTCTGGACGCGGGGCGGTGCGCTGCCTGGCAGCAGACATCTCAACCAGTTCGCGCAGGCTTCCTTCGTCATCTTCAAGAATCACGTAACGCTTGACGAAATTCTCCAGCTCCCGCAAATTGCCCGGCCACTCATAGCGCCTGGCAGCCTCCAGCAAATGTTGTGAAGGCACGGGCGCATCTTTGGCGAATTTTTCGCTGTACTGCTTGAGGAAGTGCCGGAAAAGCATGGGAATTTCCTGGCTTCGTTCGCGCAGGGGTGGAATCTGGAGGGACAGGACGTTCAGGCGGTAGTAAAGATCCTCGCGGAAACGGCCGGACTTCATCGCCTCCTGGACCTCCACATTGGTTGCGGCCAAGACACGGACGTCCACTTCGATCAACTGCCGGCCGCCCAAGCGGGAATATTGATGGTCCTGAAGAACGTGGAGAAGCTTGGCTTGCATGTGCGAGCTCATCTCCGCGATTTCATCCAGGAAAATGGTGCCCTTATTGGCCATTTCAAATTTTCCGGGCTTTGACCGGACTGCGCCGGTAAAGGCGCCTTGCTCAAACCCGAAGAGCTCGGATTCGAGCAATTCGCCCGGTAGAGCAGCGCAATTTACCTTGATGAAAGGTTGAGTCCTTCGTGCGGAGCGCAAGTGGATCATCCGCGCGACGACTTCCTTGCCCACGCCGCTTTCGCCACTGATGAACACGGGCACATCCACGGGCGCAATCTGAAGAATCTGCTGCCGGATGCGGACCATTTGCGGGCTGGCTGCCAGGAAGCTGAGGTCTTCGGTGACCTGGTCGCAGTACTCACGCAACGCTTTGTTTTCTTCGCGCAGCTCCTTCTTCTGCTGGCATTTCAGAAGGGCGGCGTCGAGTTCGCTCTTCTCGAAAGGTTTGGTGATGTAATCCTGAGCGCCCTGCCGTATGGCTTCCACGACCGTGCCGACTTCGTTCGAGCAGGAAAGCATGATGACGCTCAAGTGGCGGTTGATCTGCATCAAGCGCTTCAAAGTTTCGAGCCCGTTCATCTCCGGCATGAGCACATCCAGAAGGATGTAGTCGGGCTTCTCTCCGGAGCCGATGCGCTCGAGGACTTCCGCGCCCGAGCTCATGGCCTCCACGGCATAACCATCCACTTCGAGCAGGGTTTGCAAATATTTCCGGATGCTCGGCTCGTCATCCACAACAAGAATGCGTTCTTGTTCGGCCACAGTCATGTCCCTTCTCACGAAAGACTAATTTCTTTCCACGGGCAACAGAATTGAAAACTTCGCTCCCCGGCCTAAATCACTATCTACCCAAATCTTCCCTCGATGAGCCTGAACCAGACGCTTGGCGATCGCCAGACCCAGTCCCATGCCGGCGGAGGTGCGATCCACGCGGACAAAGTCCTCGAAAATTTCCTGATGATGTTCCGCGGAAATGCCGCGGCCGGTATCCGTTACGGAAATGATCACGCTGTTCGGTTCGCGCAACGCTTGCCGGCGCCGCTCTTGTTCCTGTGGCTCACCCGTGGATCGGCGCTCCCAGAAGTAAGGTTCGGCGATCAGGGTGATGGTCCCGCCACTCGGAGTATGCTTGAGCGCGTTATCCAAGAGATTCGCAGCAGCCTGCTGGACTTTTTGATAATCGAACCGGAATGCCGGAAGGACGGGGGCGAGCTTCACTTCCAATCGAACTTGCTTGCGCTGGAATGCCTCATACCAGCGCCCGGTAAGTTCGGTCAGGCAGTCGCGGATATCGTTGTCATGCAGGTGCAAAACCAACTTTCCACTTTCGAGCGCCGAATAATTCAGGAACATGGAGACCAGGCGGACCAACCTCTCGCAGCTTTCCTTAGATTCGTGAAGGATTTCACGCTGCTTTTCTGCAAGTTTTCCAAGCGAACCGGAAAGAAGCAAATCGTAATAGCCTTTGATTACCGCCAGGGGAGTCTTCAACTCGTGCGCGGCGGATGCTAGAAATACCGTTTTCTGGCGATTGACCTCTTGGAGGCGCAGGTACGCGGCCAGCAGGTTGCGGTAGGTGATTTCGCGCTCCTGCAGGAGCCCCTGAACAGTGTGTTGCTCGGCAGGCTGGGATTGCTTTTCGGTAATAGGACTTTGCAGGTGCACTACCAGCCAGTCGGGCTCGGGGAGCCATTGGACACGCGCTTGTCCCTTCCCGCCGTTGCACTCCACCTGCAGCGAGACTTCATGTTCTCCGCTCTCGATCTGTCCAAAGATTACTTTTGGATCCACACGCAGGAGATGGGTGAACAAATTCAAATCGCCCGATTCGGGTATGGAATTCTCCCCAAGACATTGCCGGGCGCGAAGGTTCGTCATTACAATGCGGCCCGCACGCTCGGCAATCAGGACAGGGCGGTCCAAAGTGTCGAGCAAAGCGTGAACGATTCCCGTTGTGATACTGGCGTCACTCGGCGAATCGGCGGCCACAGCTTTAGACACGAATTCCTCCAGATTTGCCTTGGATAGGCTTGGGAGAGCGCGAGGAAATTTCCGCTCCTTACACCATTCCTTACAAAAGGCGAGCAAGAACAGAAGAGAACTGCCAAATAGTGGCAAAGGGGCTACACCCTGTCAATGGTAAAGGAGTTCTAGTTTGCACAAATAATGAAAACTGTTAGCCAAATGGGGTGAAGTTGAAGAATGGGAGGAAGTTTCTAGAGTGGGAAATTGGAATTAACTACATTATTTGCAGAGATTTAGCACTTTCTGTGGAATCCGCACCTTTCTGGTCCGAAACCTGCTGATATTAAGTACTGGCCCAAAAGTACTATCGGTCCAGAAAACAAAAAACCTGAAAATTGAAGGAAGGGAAGCGCTTGACCCCAGCCGAGCGACGCCGTTCTCCAAGAATTCGACTGCAGATTCCCATGTTTGTTCGAGGCCAGGACGCCTCCGGATCTGCATTTCTCGATCTCACGAAAACCTTTGACATCAGCGCCACGGGTGCATTTTTGGCGAGTCCGCGCGCCATGAGTACCGACACCGTCATTCAACTGACTATCCCCGCTCCACCGCCCCTGCCTTCAAATTATTCCAGCGTTCCACCAGAGACGCCACCCATCCAGGCGCGAATTCGCCGTCAGAATCAGGACGGAGAAGTGCAATTTATTGGAGTGGAGTTCCTTAAGGCACTCGACTGATGATCAAGGGTAGTTGATGATTTAACGCGAATTCCGGAAGAACATGAAACAATTTGTGCAGAAATTCTACCAATTTGGAATTGAATCCGGAAGATGTTCTATTTACTCCAAGAGTTCTTCCGCAATTATCAGGAAGTTTTATTGATTGGAGTTTTGGTTCAACATTTCTCCCGATGTGGGAGGATGGAATCCAATGTGCTACAAATGGTTGGAATCATTTAGCTAATCGCTCTCCCCACCTCCCCGCTGGGGTTGGCCCGAATGGATATGACCCATGCCCATGTCCGTTCCCGGACAGCCTGAGGGCTTTTCCTTGCCCGCCGAAGATAGTGTCTTTGAACTGCTGATCGATACCCTCGACGGTCTCGACCGGCCCGCACGTGGTTTGTTCTTGCAGCGCCTTCTGAAATCCCTCACGCAGCTGGAATTGACCGAACCTCAAAGTTTGGAAATGTGGGACCAAATTGTGGCGCGACGCCAGGAGCTTTCACAAATTGTGGGACGTCCCGTGGCGCTGAAGACGGCGATGATGGACGTGCTGGCATCAACGAATCTTCTGCGCGCGCCAATCCTGATGGAGTATGAGGATTTAAAAAAGCTGCAAGTCAATGCGGCGACGGATCCGCTCACAGGGCTTTACAACCGGCGACTGTTCGAGGAGTACTTTGAAAAAGAACTGAACCGGGCACGGCGGTATGACCTGAGCCTGGCTCTCATCGTTCTCGATCTACATGTGTTCAAGGAAGTGAACGACCAGTACGGACATCCCCGAGGAGATTTAGTGCTGCAACTTGCCGCGAGTACCTTGCGGCATTCGATGCGCACTTCCGATTTTGCATTTCGTATCGGCGGGGATGAATTCGCATTGCTGCTCCCGCAGTCCGACGCCGAGCAGGCTGGAACTCTCGGGCGCCGCGTGCACACGAATTTTGCGGCGGCCCTGGCACCACAGAAGATGACCATTCCAATCGGACTGGACTATGGCCTGGCAATTTATCCACAAGATGGAGATGAAGCCGAAGTAATGCTTCGGGTTGCTGATGAGCGGCTCTATCAGATGAAGTATTCCGCACGCGTGCGTAATGGAGAGGCGTCCGCCAATCCCCCGCGGAGGCCCGATGTGCCGCCGCAGGGCACAGGAGGGTCAGAAGAGACTCCCCCAGGAGCGCCGTCAGATTCCAGATCCACGCGGCCGGCCAGCGGCGCGCCCAGCGTCCAACGTGAAACCATCAAGACGCCCGAACCGGAGATTCCGCGAAAGATTGAAGAATCGTCGAGGTCAACAACTGCTCCCGCCAGCCAGCCCACCGGAAGATCGTTTGGCACAGATCGGCGTAACTCAGACCGCATATCGTTGACTGGAACGCGCGCGTTCGCAACGGTGGGCACAATTTTGGACAAGCCGATTCGCGTACTGGACATGAGTCATGGAGGGGTGGCACTGGAAGCGGATGAGAATTTTCCTTTGGCTGAATCGTTTCAAGCAGTTCTTCAAGTACCCATTCTGGGAGAGGTCCGCGTAAGGCTGAGGAAGGTTTACGTCCATCATACTTCCGCCGCGCAAGTCCGCGTGGGCTGCACATTCATAACTTAGTTGCCGATCGCTTGAATTCCCCAGAAAATTATTCGTTGACGGCCAGATTCTGGCGCATGGCTCTGGAAATGAAGAGCAAAGCCTGCTGCAACTTCATCAATCCCAAAGCCCAACGTGTGCGCGCTTGCTCGGCTGAGGCGCCTCGCGCGGTAAACCCGATGCGCAGGCCCACTCCCTTGCTTGAGGGGTTGTCAAAGATGCAGGGCAGAATCTCCAGTCGCGCTGTAAGGAAATCGGCTGAATCCTTCAACCCCAGATCAACCAACCGCCGGACGGCATCGTCATAATGGTCGGCCACAAGGTTGAAAGGTTGATGGGCGAAAATCATGTCCACGCGGGAATGAAAGGCCGGTTCTTCGCCGACTTGAGACGGAGCGGCGGCCCAGACTTTTAATCGAGCCGTGGAGAAGAGCGAGCCCTGGCCATTGATGGCCGCGAGGAATCCGGCCAAGGGAGGATGCTCCGAAGCCGCTGCGATCCGAGAAATGGCCGCAGGGTCTTCGCGCAGATTGATATATTCGGTTCCGTCGTCGCCTTGCCAGGGAACTTTGATGGTTTCGGCATCTGCCTTGGTATTCGAGGAGCCCACCAAATTTATAGCTTCCACACGCATCCCGCTGAAGCTACCGTGTCCCGCAGTCTCCGACAAGGGAAAAGGCCATCATGGTATTGACTGATTTGAAGCCTGGCACCAGCGGCTTTGGTGCGAAGAGAACTGAAAATGTCAGAAGGTTTGCGGTCAGACTTTACGATTAGCAACGACTGAAACGTTAAAGCGCGTATTCACGCATTAGATAATCCATGTCGGGATTGCCCTGAACTTAATGAGAAAAAAGTATGGAACGAGAGTCGTGCGTCAAAAGGACTTCTCATCCGCTCAGAAGAAAAAAATAAAGAGACTCTTCGATTGAAAATGGATTTGGTCAACAGATCGGATTGAAATCGCGTTTCGTCATTCACCGAACAGTTTGAAGTCCAGGACGCGCTCGGCAACTCGTACTTGTACGAATACTGTCCCTCAGGTCAGCTTACCCTCAATTCGACTCAGCGATAGTCTTCCCGGTCAGCAACCCAGCCTTCCGTGGTTCCAAAATTCGTGAATCAGACGAATTGCCACCCTCCCAGCCAGATTCAGGAGAGGACATGCCAATGTTTCATCGATCTGGGGTGTTTGATTTGGCGCGCAGATCCAAAGTGAAATTGTGTCTCGCGATTTTGATGGTTTTATTGATTTCCAGCATCGCCTTGGGCCAGCTTACCGCGAAGGATCCCGGAGTTCGCGGAGGAGATCCCGGTGTCGGAGGACCTCGCCCGGGTTTGGTCAGCAACTATCCACAGCTTTTCGCCGCAGCCTTGCTCAGATTCCAGGAAGTGAATTGTGTCTCTGGAAACTTGACGGGGTGCGGGAGTCAGGGACTTGGCCCCAGATACAATGGGGACGGCTGCGCGGGATGTCACGTTCAGCCCACGATAGGAGGGACCAGCCCGGCGACGAACAATCCGCAGATCGGCTTCGCCACCATATTTGGCGCACAAAACGTGGTGCCCTCCTTCATACAATCGGATGGGCCAATCCGTGAAGCGCGATTTATCAGGAATCCCGATGGATCTCCCGATGGAGGTGTCCACGACCTGTTTACCATCACCAAGATGCAAGATGCAGCGGGTTGTAATATTTCGCAGCCCAATTTTGAGCAAGCATTGGATCAGCACAACGTGATCTTCCGCATTCCGACTCCGGTTTTCGCCCTCGGAATGGTTGAAGAAATCACCGATTCAAACTTGTTGGCCAATGCGGCTGCGAATCAACTTGAGAAAAACATTCTGGGCATTAAGGGACATCCGAACCGAAGCGGCAACGACGGCACGATTACCCGGTTTGGCTGGAAGGCGCAAAACAAATCCGCGCTGATTTTCGCGGGAGAGGCCTACAACGTTGAAATGGGAGTGACCAACGAGCTGTTTCCCAATGAGCGCGAGGACAGCCAGGGTTGCCTCCTGAATCAGTTGCCCGAGGACTCGGAGAACTTCTCATCCAGTGGCCCTTCACCGACTTCGGACCTGGCATCTGACGTCTCCAACTTCGCGATGTTCATGCGACTTTCGGCGCCGCCGACTCCAGCCACACCCACGCCGTCGAGCCAGCGAGGAGCGGCTGTGTTCAGCGCCCTCGGGTGCGCGTTGTGCCATTCGCCGTCCATAAGCACAGGTAGCATGTCGCTTACGACTGGTCAGACGAATGTGCAGGTCAACGCCTTCTCGGATTTCATGGTGCATCACATGGGAGCTGGGTTGGCAGACGGGGTTACGCAAGGGTCGGCTGGGCCGGACGAGTTTCGCACCGCTCCGCTGTGGGGATTGGGCCAGCGAGTTTTCTTCCTACATGACGGGCGGACAAGCGACCTGTTGGAAGCAATTCGGGCGCATCGCAGCGCCGGTTCCGAGGCCAACGCTGTGATTACTCGTTTTCACGGTCTGAACGAAACACAGAAGCAGGATCTGTTGAATTTCCTGCGTTCACTTTAGGAGAGGCCCGTCCGGGAGAACCTCCTGGTCCGGCGGGGAGACTGATTAAAGGTTCTCTCCTAGGGGAGGGCTGCCCAACACCCGGTTCGTGTACTGGGTGCGCGAGGCAGCCCTCTCTTTTTCCGGACGGTCCAATTCATCAAGCACACCTCTTGCGAGCTGCATCGCGGCTCCAATGGCGCAAGCCTCTTTGCATCCGTTTGGCAATTCGCGTAATCTAACTGTCTGTCCGCGGCCTAGCGACGCGGCTGTGGGGTCCCACCCCCTGCCGTGCAGACCGGCCGCGAGGAAGGCAACCATGAAGGCTGGAATCCACCCCGATTATCACGAAGTTTTGGTCCATTGCGCCTGCGGGCATACTTTTAAGACTCGCTCGACCATCAAGGGCGAGATGCTGCGCGTCGAAATTTGCTCAAGCTGCCATCCGTTCTTTACCGGCAAGCAGAAAGTGCTGGATACGGCCGGACGCATCGAGCGATTCAATCGCAAGTACGCGGGCAACGAAGCGAAGAAGGCATAACCTTCCCGTTGTGCAGGTGAAACTTTCCAAAACATTTTTTGGGCACCGGCTCGACTTCGCGGTGCGCTGAGGGCAAGCCGGTGTAGAATGAACTTTCGTGATGGCTACGCAACCTCTTCCACTAAATAACGAGACGGAAACATTTGCGATGGAAGCGGCGGTGCCGCGCGTTACGTTGCGGAACGCTTTTGCGCATCCTTACGATTCTGCGATTGCGGCTGCGCGCACTTGCTACGCGCCGCGCTTGATCGGCCCTGAAGAAGTGAATGATAAGCAGCGCTTGCTGATCGGCGCGGCCACGTACAATGGCGGTCATCACACGGTTTACCAGCATGCGCATTTTGAGTTTGGGCTGGAAAATGTCAGCCGGCAGTTTGTTTGGTCATTCTTGCACGCGCATCCGTTTTACAATTCCGAGCAGCAGAGCCAGCGCTATGTTCGTCTGAATCGAGCGGTTGCGTTCGTGCCCGGGGACGGGCCGGGGTTTGGCGCCGCTGAACGGACGATTTACGAGCGCGCCGTGGCACGCGCGTGGGGGTATTACCGCGAGCTGTCTGCGCTGCTTCTGCCCAACGCTCGCGAAATTCTTGGCGAGATCTGGCACATCGGAAAACTTTCGCACCCCAAGCGCGTCAAAAAGGTAGAGGGGCAAGCGGAAAAGCGCGCAATTGAAGTGGCGCGGTACGTCCTGCCCGTGGCCGCGGCGACGACCATGGTGCACACGCTTTCCGGCATTGTGCTGCACCGGCTGTGGCGGATGCAGGCGGCTTCCGACACCCCTGCGGAATCGCGCGCGGTTGTGGGCGAGATGGTTGCGCGCGTGCGCGAGCTCGACCCGCAATTCTTTGACCGGTTTGATGTCGAGCCGATGGAATCGCTGCCGGAATGGGAGCAGGTCTCCGCGCTCGGGGCGGAAGGCGGCTCGGGTGGCGAAGCTTTTGCGCGGGAGTTCGACGCGAAGCTGGCCGGGCGCGTGTCCGTGCTGGTGGATGGGTCGCCAAACGCCGCGCGAATTATTGCGGTGGCTTATCGCGCGGTCGTGGGTCACCCCGAAACGGCGTGTTCGGACGCGGAAGCGCTGTCGCGGCTGCTGGATCCGGCCCGGAATCCGTACCGGCTACAGACGCTGAACATCGGCGTGCACGCGCCGATGATGCGTGCCTTGCAACACGCATATTTTACTTTTGCGAAGAAGATTAGCCACACCGCAGATAGTCAGGATCAGAGGCACCGCATGGTACCGGGTTCCCGGCCGTTGCTGACGTTGGCCGACACGCGGGAGCCCGATTACGTGACGCCCATGCTGATTGCCTCCAATCCGAAAGCCCGTGAGATTTACGAGCAGGCCATGGCCGATGCGTGGGCGGCCAAGAACGAATTGCTGGATCGCGGCGCGCCCTGCGAAGCGGCGCTCTATCTTTTGCCAAACGCGAAAGCAATCCGGCTCGTTGAGTCTGGTTCGCTGCTGCACCTGCTGCACAAATGGACCATGCGCACCTGCTTTAATGCGCAAGAGGAGATCTATCAGGCATCCATGGAAGAACTTGACCAGCTCCGCGCGGCTGTACCCGAGTTGGCCAAGTACATTGGCCCGCCGTGTTACATCCGCGCGGGAATTGCGACGCCCATCTGCACGGAAGGCTCACATTTCTGCGGCGTAAAAGTTTGGACCGATTTCCCGCGCATCGAACGGCGCATATGACCAAGCGCGGAAGTCTGGCCTATTATCTGGCCGCTGTTGTGTGCGGCAGTTTCTTCTTCACGCTGGCGCAGTTCTTAATCGGCCGCGACAGTGCGGGGGTCTCCAACTGGGCGCGGGATTTTCTCTTCGCATTTTTCATTGAAACGATTTTCGCCTGCGTACCACAGTTGATCGCCGCCTTCGTGTTGCGCCGACTCGCTTCACCCTTGCGTTGGACGCAGGCTTGGCACTGGGCCATCGGCGGCGCGGGAGTATACCTGATGGTGTTCATGGTTCTTGGAATAGTGGGGGCTGTGTTCGACCGTGTCGCAGGGGGCTGGAGCTTCGCCAGATTTGGACTTTACCTGTTTGGCCAGGCGACCCGTTCCATCCGTGGTGGTATCTGGCAAGTGCTGGTTGCCGGAGCGCTGACCTCGCTGGTTCTATATTCCGTTAACAACGCTTTCATGCGAGAAGAAACAAATCTCCGCCCGGCTGATTGACTTCGTTCGAGCCGCTCGGTATTCTGGTTACCGGTATGATGCAAATGTTCGCCGCTTTCTATTAGGCTTTTCCTTCCCGGCACCCACGCCAACGGACGCTTTGTTCGCTGCCCAAAGTTTTCCCGACATCAACTTAATCATTGGAATGAATTGGTTATTTGAGGGAACCGGCCCATGGCCAAAAAAACGCTCTACGAAAAACTAGACCAGTTGGAGGCGCGCTACGAAGAAATGACCGCGCAGCTTTCATCTCCCGAAGTGCTGGCCGATTCGGCGCGCATCCAGAAGCTCGCCAAAATGCACTCGGAACTTGCCGAGATCGTCAAGAAATACCGGCTGTGGAAGCAGATTGATCAAGGCCAGCGCGAGGCGAAAGAAATGGCCGCGGAATCCGGCGACAATGAGATGCGCCAGCTCGCCTATGACGAAGAAAAGCAACTTGCGGCGCGCAAGGAAACCGTTGAAGAAGAGCTGAAGTTTTTGCTGGTGCCCAAGGATCCGCTGGATGAAAAGAACGTTATCTTGGAAATCCGCGCAGGAACCGGTGGCGATGAAGCGGGATTGTTCGCCGGGGAACTTTTTCGCATGTACTCGCGCTACGCCGAGTCGCAGAACTGGAAGGTGGAAGTCCTGGAAAGCTCGCCCACTTCTCTTGGCGGAGTGAAAGACATCACCGCGGCGATTTCCGGGAAGAACGTGTACTCGAAATTGAAATACGAAAGCGGAGTGCATCGGGTGCAGCGCGTGCCGGCCACCGAACAACAGGGACGCATCCACACATCGGCGGCAACCGTGGCGGTGTTGCCGGAAGCCGATGACATTGACATCAAGATTGAAGCGAAAGACCTGCGCATCGATACTTTTTGTTCTTCCGGGCCCGGCGGACAATCGGTGAACACTACTTATTCTGCCGTTCGCATCACCCACCTGCCCACGGGAACGGTGGTCTCGCAGCAAGATGAAAAGTCGCAAATCAAAAACCGGGCCAAAGCAATGCGCGTGCTGCGCACCCGTCTCTATGAACTCGAGCGCAGCAAGCAGCATGAGGCGATTGCCGCCGAGCGCCGCGGGCAGATTGGCACCGGCGACAGGTCCGAGAAGATTCGCACCTATAATTTCCCGCAGAGCCGGATTACCGATCACCGAATCGGTGTGACTCTCCATCAACTCAGTGAAGCGATGGACGGAAAAATTGGAACGCTGGTGGACGCGCTGGTGGGGCATTTCCAGGCGGAGCGGTTGAAGCAGGAATTGGATCAAACGTAAGCGGACTTCGCCGAAAGGAAAGGAATGTCGCAGGCCCCGGCACAACCATTGCCCGGTATTGTTGGAGTGGCTCTCCGCGATGGCATCCGGCGCTTAGAGACTGCGGGCGTTCCGAGCGCGCCACTTGTGGCTGAGTTGCTGCTGCTTCACACGCTGGGCCGGGATCGCGCTTGGATTTACGCGCATCCCGAAGAGACGGTCTCTCCGGAACAAATATCTTCATTTTTTGAATTGATCGCCGCACGGGTTGCGGGGACACCCACTCAATACCTTACCGGCAAGCAAGAGTTCTGGGGGCTGGAGTTTGAAGTTACCCGCGATGTTCTTATTCCACGGCCGGAAACCGAGCACGTCATCGAAGTAGCGCTCGAACGACTGGGCGAAACGCGCCGCAATGCCCCGTTGCGCGTTGCCGATATTGGGACTGGCTCTGGATGCATCGCCGTCGCACTGGCGAAAGAGTTGCCCGCCGCGAGAATCTACGCGACCGACATTTCGGCGGCGGCACTCGCGGTCGCCCGGCGCAATGCCGAGCGGCGCGGGGTGGCGGATCGCATCCTCTTCATTGAATCCAATCTGCTTGAAGCTGTGAGCGTGCCGGCTCAGTTCGACCTGATCGTAAGCAATCCGCCCTATATTGGAGGCTCCGAAACGCATGCATTGCCGATGGACGTGCGCGCGCACGAGCCGGAGGTTGCGCTCTTTGCAGGCGAAGATGGATTGGCGCTCTATCCGTTCTTAATCAAGCAGGCAGGCGAACGGCTCGCGCCGGGCGGTTTGCTGGTGCTTGAATTGGGCTTTGGTCAATTCGACCCGGTCAGTGAATTGCTCGATGCGTCGCGCGGATGGACGCGCGTCAGCGCTATGCAAGACTTGGCCGGGATCGTGCGAGTAATTTCCGCCATCAAGGACTGAAACACCGTTGTCCCGAAAATCCACGGCTTCAAATCTGGAATCCCTGGAGTAAGCTACCCTGGTGCCGAAGCTCGCCACTTTCCGCGCCAAGAAGGATGACGGGCGCGGCCTTTCGTCCGTTAGCGCGCATGGTTCCGCGTGCATACTTCATCTCGACATGGACGCATTCTTCGTTTCGGTCGAATTGCTCGACCGGCCCGATTTGCGCGGCAAGCCTGTAATCGTGGGTGGGCATCCCGCTGCGCGCGGCGTGGTTTCCGCGGCAAGTTATGAGGCACGTCGCTACGGCGTACATTCCGCGATGCCGCTGCGCACGGCGTCAAAATTGTGCCCGCACGCGGTATTTCTCGACGTGCGGCATTCGCTTTATGAACAATGGTCTGACCGCGTGGCCACCATCCTGGCGAAATATACGCCGATCGTGGAGATGGCCTCCATTGATGAGGCGTATCTGGATTTGAGCGGAACCGAGAAGCTCTTCGGTCCGCCGCTGGCCGCCGCCCACGCACTGCTCAGCGAAATCACGCGGACAACATCGCTACCGTGCTCCGGTGGACTGGCGGCCACGCGGCTGGTCGCTAAAGTTGCCAGCGATCAGGCCAAGCCTCGAGGATTGCTTTTCGTAGCACCCGGCGCGGAAGCAAATTTCCTCGCGCCGCTCAGTGTGCGCCGGATCCCCGGCATCGGCAAAGTGACCGAGGCAGCTCTGAATGGATTGGGGATTGAAAAAGTCGGCCAGCTGGCCGCCGTGCCGATCGAAAAGCTGGAAGAAGCGTTTGGCCAGTGGGGTTCGGCACTTTTCCGCAAATCCCGAGGAGAAGATGCCTTCGAGTTTTTTATTGATGCTGAGCCGAAGTCCATCTCCCACAATCATACTTTTGGAGTGGATACCGATGACCCGGTTGAACTCCGCGCCACGCTGAGCCGCCTGGGCCAGAAGGCCACCAAACGCCTCCGCGAGGCAGGTTTATCCGCGCAGACCATAACTCTCACTATCCGCTACCTGGATTTCCGCACGTACACGCATTCTAAAACTTTGGCCGAGCCCACGAATCTGGACGCTGTGATTCTGGCCACGCTTCGCGACCTTTTCGAGTCGCGCTGGAAACGTCCGCGCAAGGTACGTTTACTGGGCGCCGCGCTCACTTCGTTTTCGCACGGAGCCCGGCAGCTCGATTTGTTGGAAGGGGAACGCCTCGAAAAACTCGCGCGCCTGGCCAGCGCTACTGACAAACTACGTGACCGCTTCGGTTTTTCCAAGATTCAGTACGGCGGCTCACTGGAACGGAAAGATGAGCAGAAGGGGAGCCGCCTAGGCCGCGGCGACAAAGATGAAGGCAATTAATCGCTGATTCACAGCCGGCTCCTCGCACCCGAAGCCTGCGCCTGTATAATGCAACCTCATGTCCCCGACTCAAACCAGCGATAAGCTGCCCGGAGAATCCGCTCCTGAAAATCCCGCAGCCGGCGGGAAGCAACGCAAGCACCGCTTGCGGGATTTCTGGCGGCGCGTGACGGAGGGCCTTGAGCTTTCAGACCTTTGGGGACAATTTGCACGAGAGGCGCGCGAAGGCTACGGCCTTTATTCGCGCGAAGTAGATTGGGACGCGGTGCGCAGCGCAAAGCGGTGGAAGCGGCCGTATCGCGCGGCCAAGGCCTTGTTTTGGGCGATGATCCTTAAACTTTCGCCGGCGCGGCGCGTTTTATTGGTGATTGCGCTTTTGCTCCTCGTGGTTTCAACCTTTGGGTCCAATTCCGGTGATCGAGACCAAGGTTTTGTGGGATTCAAGGCCAGCGTGCTCGCCGCAGTCATCATGTTTGTATTGCTCGCTCTCGAGCTCGCCGACCGGGTCACCATGAAGCGCGATCTTCAGATCGCGCGGGAAATTCAGAGCTGGCTAGTTCCCGCAGAGGCGCCCGTTACGCCGGGGTATGAAATCGCATTTACCACTCGCCCTGCAAATACGGTCTCCGGCGATTATTACGACGCCTTCTGGCGCTCTACAGCAGGCCCTGGAGTGAGAGACGAGGAAACTCCACTGGGGCGCAAGCTGCTTCTGGTGGTCGCCGACGTGGCAGGCAAGAGTGTACCCGCAGCATTGCTGATGGCCACGCTCCAAGCCAGCCTTCACGCTCTCGCTGAAGTGCCATCCACGCTGGAACAACTGATCGCGCGGCTCGATCAGTATGTCTGCGCCCACAGTTCCGAAGGACGCCGATTTACAACGGCATTTCTGGCCGAACTCGATGTGACCACCCGCGAGATGCGGTATGTCAACGCCGGACACAACGCCCCAATTTTGCGCCGGATGTCCGGAATGATTGAGCGGCTCGACCGTGGAGGCTTGCCCCTGGGCGTGGATCCCAGCCGAACTTACGAATCCGGAAGCACGACACTTAAGTCCGGTGACGCGCTGTTTGTGTTCACAGACGGGGTAGTCGAAGCAGTGAATGATTCCGGGGAAGAATTCTCGGAAATGCGGCTGCTGCAAATCGTGGGCAATTTTGTTCCGGCCAGCGCCGCGGAGTTGCGCGACCGCGCCATGGGAGCGGTGGAAGCTTTCGTGGGCGACGCGCGCCAGCACGATGACATCACCTGCCTGGTCCTTCGCGTCCTGCCCACTCCGTCGTAGGAAACTCTTCCCTGTGTAATTTGGAGAGTTTACACTTCGAGGCGGATAATCTGTTCATGGAGGCAAGTCTCAAACCGCGCGAATTGGCTCAGCAGATTTGCCGCACTCTGAGCGGGCACGGGCATCAGGCCTTTCTAGTGGGCGGGTGTGTGCGCGATTTGTTGCTCCAGCGAGAACCTGCGGATTATGACGTAGCCACCGATGCTGTCCCCGCGCGCGTTGAGGAGCTATTTCCGGGCAGTCTCACGGTGGGCGCGAAATTCGGAGTTGTCATCGTGCCTCGAGATGGCGCGCAGGTTGAAGTCGCCACCTTTCGCTCTGATGTGGGTTACTCCGATGGGCGCCATCCCGACCACGTGGTTTATTCCCGCACCGCTCAAGAAGATGTAAGGCGTCGCGATTTCACGATAAACGGTTTGCTGATGGACCCGGCAACGGGTGAAGTGCTGGATTTCGTTGGCGGGCGTGATGATCTGCGTGCCGGAATCATCCGTACCATCAGGGATCCGCTCCTGCGCTTCACAGAAGATAAATTGCGGCTGGCACGCGCGGTACGATTTGCCGCGCGCTTTGGGTATACCATCGAGCCGCAAACTTTTGCGGCCATCCGCAAGCTTGCTCCGCAAATCGTTCAAGTATCCGCCGAACGACTTCGCGACGAATTGACCAAGCTCCTCACTGAAGGCGCCGCGCGCCAAGGATTCGAGTTGTTGGACGAAACCTGGCTGTTGTCCATCTTGCTGCCCGAGGTCGCCAACATGAAGGGCGTGGCTCAGCCGCCGGAATATCATCCGGAAGGCGATGTGTGGATTCACACTCGGATGTTGCTTGAGGATTTGCCCCCCGGTTGTCCTTCTACGCTGGCGTGGGGCGCGTTGCTGCACGACGTGGGTAAGCCGCCCACGTTTAAGTCCGCCAAGCAGACCGGCGATCGTATTCGATTCGATGGCCACGATGAAGTTGGGGCGCGGATGGCAGAAGAAATCTGCCGCAGATTTCGGTTTTCAGGCGATGACACTGAACAAATCGTGAGCCTGGTCGCCAGCCACATGCGCTTTAAGGATGTAATGCAGATGCGGCCCGCTACGTTGAAGCGCTTTGTCCGGCTGCCACGCTTTGACGAACATCTAGAACTTCACCGCCTGGATTGCCAAGCCAGCCACCGGATTTTGGGGAACTGGGAGTACGTCCGCAAATTCCTGGCGGAAACTCCGCCCGAGCAAGTCCGTCCGCCGCGCTTGTTGACCGGGGATGATCTAATGGCTCTCGGCTTCCAAGCTGGGCCGGCTTTCAAGTCCATTTTGCAATCCGTGGAGGACGCACAGCTGGAAGGGCGGCTAAGGACTAAGGATGAGGCAGTTCAATTCGTAAAGGCTGAGTTCTGGGAGAATTCGCCGAATTGACCCCCTGATCTCAGCCTTCAGAGATTTTGCGGCCTTGAGTTGCTGTAAGCCATTCAATTTGATGATCTTAGGTAGTAATGTTACTTTCATAAGTCATTAGAAAATAAGGGCTTGAAATAGAAGTTGGGTGGATTTATAATCCTTAGCGTAATACACTCATAATTCCTTAGTCTTAACCGTAGATGTTTGCGCAACCCTTTGCATCATCGCGCATCTAACCCTAACTGGAAGACGAAATGCTCTCCTTTATCTGAGAGCTTTCAGAGGGCCCCATGGCAGATAAACAAACAACGATCCCCAATGAATTGCCGATACTACCGGTCAGGGATATCGTGCTTTTCCCCGGTGGCGTTACGCCACTGCCGATTGGCCGTGAAAGTTCGCTCGCCCTGGTGAACTCACTGCAGGGCGAAGAAAAAATAATTGGTGTTGTCGCACAACTCGACCCGCGTATTGATGAACCCGGCGGCGCCGATCTCCACTCCGTAGGCACGGCTGCAAAACTGCACAAGACAGTGAAGATGCCCAATGGAAACATGGTCATTTTCCTGGAGGGCTTGGAACGCATCCGCATAACCGAAGTCCTTAGCTTGCGTCCCTTTATGCGCGCAAATATCGAAGCGCATCCGGATGTTACCGGGCCGCTCGATGCCGAGCTGACGGCGCTGGAGCGCAACGCGCAATCCCTGTTCCGTGAAGTTGTGGCGCGGTCTCCGCAACTTTCCGACGATTTGCAAACGGTCGTGCTCAATATTGAAGATCCGGGCCGTCTGGCAGATTTTATCGCCGGCATGCTGCCGTCGCTGAACACGCTGATCAAACAGGAGCTGCTGGAAACCGCGTCTGTCCGCAAGCGCCTGGAAACGCTCATCCGTGAGCTGAGCAAGGAACTTGAAGTCCTGGAACTGAAGAACAAGATTCAGGAGCAAGTGCAAGAACAGGTCAGCCACAGCCAGCGTGAATATTTGCTGCGCGAACAAATGAAGGCCATTCAAAAGGAGCTCGGCGAGAGCGACGATGGCGAGGCCGAAGTTCAGGAACTCCGGAAGAAAGTAAAGGAATCCGGAATGCCTGCCGAGGCGGAGAAGGAATGCGAGCGTGAGTTGAAGCGGCTCGAGCACATGACCCCTTCTTCAGCCGAATATATGGTCGCGCGGACCTACCTTGATTGGATGACCACCCTGCCGTGGTCCAAGTCTTCCGGCGCATCGGAAATTGATATTCCGAAGGCGCAGGCGATTCTGGACGAGGACCATTACGATCTTGAAAAAGTGAAGCAGCGCATCCTGGATTACCTGGCGGTGAAAAAGCTGCAGCCGGGCATGAAGGGACCGATCCTCTGCTTCCTTGGGCCTCCCGGAGTGGGGAAAACTTCACTTGGAAAATCCATCGCGCGGGCGATGGGCCGCAAATTCGCACGCATTTCCCTCGGCGGAATGCATGACGAAGCGGAAATCCGCGGCCACCGGCGTACGTACATCGGCGCCCTCCCCGGCCAGATCCTGCAGGGGCTGCGGCGGGCTGAAGTGAACGACCCGGTCTTCATGCTGGATGAAGTGGACAAGCTGGGGCGTGATTTCCGCGGCGACCCTTCGGCGGCGCTGATGGAGGTTCTGGATCCGGAACAGAACGGCACCTTCCGCGATCACTATCTGGATGTGCCGTTTGATTTGTCGAAAGTCATCTTCATCTGCACCGCGAACGTGATTGATCCAATTCCGGATCCATTGCGCGACCGGATGGAAATCATCGAGCTGGCGGGCTACACGGAAGAAGAAAAAGTGAACATCGCGCGGCGCTATTTGATTCCCAAGCAGGCCGCCGAGCACGGCCTGAAAGTCGGCGAGCAATTTGAATTCACCGATGAAGGGCTGCGCGAACTGATCACCAGCTTCACTCGTGAGGCCGGAGTCCGCAACCTCGAGCGCGAAATTGCAACCCTGGTGCGCAAACAGGCTCGGCGCTTGGCCGAAGGCAACAAGGAAAAACTTGAAATCACTCCGGCGGTGGTGCAGGAAGTCCTGGGAGTCCCGCGGTACCGGTCGGAAAAGGAAGTTGAGGAACGCGTGAAACGGCCCGGCGTTTCTGTAGGACTGGTCTGGACACCGGTTGGCGGCGACATTGTCTTCATCGAAGCCACCAGCATGCGTGGCAGCAAGCAATTCACCATGACAGGCCACCTGGGCGAAATGATGCAGGAATCCATGACTGCGGCGCTTTCCTGGGTGCGAGCCAACGCCGATCGCTACGGGATAGACCCAGACTTTTTCAGGAAGCAGGATATCCACATTCACGTGCCATCTGGCGCGGTGCCGAAGGACGGGCCATCGGCAGGTGTCGCGATGGTCACGGCACTCGTCAGCTTGCTGACGGGACACCCGCTGCGGCCACGCGTGGCCATGACGGGAGAGATTTCGCTTCTCGGCGTGGTGATGCCGATTGGGGGAGTCAAGGAAAAGGTCCTTGGCGCCCGCCGAGCGGGAATCCGCGAAGTGATCCTGCCCGCAGACAATGAGGCCAATGTAAAGGAAGATTTGCAGCCTCACATGCTGGAGGGCATGACCATTCACTACGCTCGGACGGTGGACCAGGTGCTTGATCTGGCGCTCGAAAAGTTGCCCGTCGGGGTGAAGCCCCTGGACAAAGGACGCATTTCCGACCGGCCTGCGCCGGCCGGAGTCCCGCCCGTTCACTAAACTCAGCCGCGTCAACCAAAGTCCAACGCTAACAGTAATCGCAGGGCGGGGAGTTCTTCAAAGAGCTCTCCGCCCTTTGCTTTTCAGCACATCCTCAGCAGAGAAGCCGACTCCGCACTTGCGCTCAACCTCATCTTTGCGTAAACATTTTTCACCCTATGCCCCGCAGAACCGTGACCCGAAAATCAAAGAGCGAGCCGTCAGTCCCGCAAGAGCTTGCCAAGCGAATCCTGGCTTCGCTCAGGGGCGGGCATTTTGGCGCAAAATTTGTCGATGACTATGCGCAACAATTCCATCGCCCGGAAGCCAGCGCGCATCCTGCACGCCGAAGTGAACTCGAGGCCATCTTGGAAAGGGAAATGTTGCTGGCGATGACCGCGCGCGTGGCACTTCTCCTCGAAGAGAAAAAGCCGCGACAGCGCGTACCTGTCCGTGGCAGGCGCACAAGTGAAATTAATCCGGCCAGGTTTCTACATGACTTCATCGGCGCGCTGGCCCGCGATTCCGAATGGACGGCGGGAGACACCATGGAGTTCCGCAGCGACTTGGAGATTTACTGCCGGCTTACCCGAGCCATCGGTGGTCGCTCCCCGATTAATCGCGCGCGACCATCCTCAAGCGGCCCATTCGTGGACCGCTGCGCCATCCTGCTTGACCCATCCATTATTGAGAATGCCAGTCACGCGGCCGGCAAATTTCTCCCGCGGCTTGAGGCGCTCGCCGACCAATTGTTCGATGAAATTTCGGCCCGCCGCCGCTAATTTATTTCCAAAGGGTTTGTTGAGGGCAAAGTGGAATTGTCGTCAATCGTCTGCGGCCAGGGCTCGTCCGAAAAGCGGTTGTCCCGCCAGCCCAATGCGCGCGCCATAAATAACAATAGCGGCAATGATTGCCACACCAAACCAGCCCATCCACGCATACCATGCGGAAGTGTCCGTTGTGATCGGGACACGGACCAAATCCTTAACAAAGACGTTCACGGTTAGGGCCAGAAGCCCAAACCGCAGGATCATCACAACCACAATCGTTACTTCCACCAGTCCAAGCACATAGGCCTCGAATGGAGGCGTTCCCGTGAGCGCGGCTTTCATTACAAAGATTAGAATGAAAACTCCGGCGGCCAGCCATTTGTTCCGCAGCAGAATCTGAAGAATCACGAGCATCAGCATCACAACCAGCCCATTAAATACCGCCGAATTCAGGTTGGACAACAGAAGTGCGAAGGGGGTCCTCCCGCCGATCAGCAATCCGATTGCGGAATAATCCAGGCCCGGAGGAGGCGAGCCGCGCCACGCCCGATAAAAAATGCTCGTGTGATCGAACGCGCTGACAAAAAGTCCGATTGCGGCGCCGGCCAGCAAGTCCCGGCCGATCATCGGGTCGCGATAATTTCCCGCGAGCAGCCGATTCCATGAGATGAGCAGAGTCGGCATACGTCGCCGCACAACCGGCTCAAGGGCTACGTACAGCGTCCACAGGAACAGCGCGGCCAGGGACGCCCAAGCCAACTCCAGCGTCAGGCTGTACGCTTCCCACTGTCCCGCGACGTGGTTTGCTCCTATCACCCAAATCAAGACGCACGTAACAAAAACAAAGCCTGCCAGCCTTAAGGCTCCACGAAGGTCAGCCCGCTTCCGCTTACAATTTCGCCAGGCAAACACAACTCCCACCACCAAAATGCTTCCCAGGATGGAGACAAGAAACAAAGTCTGAATTCGTGCTGACGCAGATTCATCTATTGTGGAATTTGCGGCCGGTGTCCACGGACCCGATTCGTTGAAATATACGGGCCGCCCGCGAAATGCTGCCGCGTCGATAAGAAGTGTCAATTCCGGCCGCTCAAGCATCGGGACTGTCCAAGCGGCGCGGGAGTCCGCATATCTTGGAGGAACCCGGTGAGGCTCCTCCTGTTTGCACTGCGCCGGGTCAAACCCGGCGGCCACAAGGAGTTTGCTCCAATCCAGCGTCGGTTCTGCTGCAGCTTTCTGAGCTGGGTCGTCCTCCGTCACGACTTGCAAATATTTCAGGCGTCCCTGCGTGTCCAAATCAATTTCAATCATGCCATCATCCTCTGGGGGAGGGTCTGATGAGGACACGCTGCCTTGTGTCGATCCCAGGATCTGTCTGGCGGCAAAAAAGCCGGGGGTTTGCCTGTACCAGTAATCTACTGCTGCGCTGGAGCGAGCCCATCGCGTCTGCGACTTGTCATTTTTTTCGATGTAGTCCAGGTATGTGCTGTCCACATCAAAGCCGGCAGCGGTTTGTCCCGGCGATTTTGTGTAACCGAATCCGTCCAGCAGATCCTTCGCGCGCTGTTCCAACACGTCGGGCGGCTTCGTGAGGATCGACAAACGGTATCCTCGCGTCCGACCGCTGACGGCAAATTCAAAAATCAACCCCAGCGCGACAATGGCGATACAGGCCCACACAAATAAGGGCTGCAATCCTTCCTTGCTTCCTGCCGCCGCAACCATTTCAGGTGACGGAGTTTCGCCCGCGGCCAATGCCGCCGCCAGCGGATCGCCGCCGGGCAATGCCGCCGCCACTTGCAAGGCGGAGGGGGGCCGCTTGGCTGGATCTTTCTCCAGACAGCGCTCGATCACACGCTCAATCAGAGGGTCGAGGTCTTTCACCAAGGTGGTTGGATTGGTCGGAGATGATGTCTCGCGCTGCTTGTTCAACTCAACCAGCGTCGGAGCATCAAATGCGCGCCTTCCCGTAAATATTTCGTAGAGCACTAATCCCAGCGCGAAAATATCGCTCTTGATTGTCGCTTCTTTACCGGCGAGCTGCTCCGGCGCCATATACGCAGGTGTGCCGGCGCGTGCGTCCGCGCCATGTACTTCGCCTGCTAGTGTGGCCAATCCAAAATCAGTAACGCGCACACGCCCACGACCATCGAGCATCACGTTCGCGGGCTTCAGGTCGCGATGCAGCAGGCCTTGTTCGTGAGCCGCAGCCAAGCCCGCGCAAATCTGGCGCGCGATTTCGAGTCCTTTGTCTTGCGGGAATCTCCCAATACGCCGTATCAGGGAGGACAAATCTTCGCCATCCACATATTCCATGGTGATGAACGACGCGCCATCGGAAATTTCGATATCGAACACGCGGCAGACGTTGGGATGGGAGACCTGGCGGGCAATGCGGACTTCCCGGTGGAAGCGTTCCAGCGCGGCCGGATCATTGGTCAGTTCAGCGGGCAAAAACTTCAGGGCAATTTCCTGCTGAAGGGTGATGTCCTCGGCGCGGTAAACTTCACCCATGCCTCCCCGCCCCAGTGCGGAGACAATGCGGTAGCGCCCCACCAGAACTGTTCCAGTGATGAAGCGTCCGGTGCCAGACCAGCTCGAACTGCTTGTTGGGTCGGAAGATTCCCGACGCCCTGGAACACCGGATTTCGGCGCAGCTGTTCGGTGCGCAGGCGGTCGCGGCCCCGAGCTCGGGTGGGAATCGTTTTCTAAAACCGTGGGAGTCGAACCAAGGTCGAGCGCGGCTCCGCATTCAGGGCAGAATCGGCTGGAGTTATGGATTTCGCACGCGCATGCCGGGCATCGCATAGGGTCGGTAGTCTATCATCCCGGCGCGGACATCATTGTGCGGACGGTACCGGCTCGACGACCACGGCCGTACCGTAAGCCAGCACTTCAGTGACGCCATTCATTATTTCCGTGGCATCGTAGCGCATCCCGACGATGGCGTTGGCACCACGCGTCACCGCGTGGTCCACCATCAGCTCGAATGCGTCTTCGCGCGTCTTCTCGCACAGCTCGGTGAAAATCGTAATATTTCCGCCGACAATGGTTTGCAGCGCCGCGCCCAGGTTGCCAATCACGCTTCGCGACCGCACCACGATCCCGCGGACAATTCCCAGCGTGCGAACCACTCGAAATCCATCTAATTCAAACGCTGTCGTGACCCTCGCCGGGTCCATCCGAAGTGCCATTCTCCCCCCTTTGCAATGCCGGAACTCGCGCGTGATTCTACCCGCAAACCGGGCCGTGCGCATGCGAGAATCGCGGCGGGGCATCCTGGCTTATGCAGAACTTGTTTTACGCCATGGTAGTCGCCGAGCTGCTTTTTGGCTTGTGGTCGCTGTGGGGTGGACTGCAGTGGCTCGCCAAAGCGCGCCGCGGATTGCTGCGCCATCCGGGATTTTTTTCACCGCGTGTCGCGCTTATCTGTCCCTGCAAAGGTCTGGAGCCGGGCCTCGAGGAAAATCTCTCCGCGCTCGCCGAGCAGGATTATCCGAGTTTCGAAATATTCTTTGTGATGGCTCGCTCCGATGATCCGGCTTCCAAGACCGTTCGACATGTAGTGGAAGCAAGTGGCGCGCCCGCGCACCTGGTCATCGCCGGAAAGCCGGAAGCCTGCGGCGAAAAAGTGAACAATTTGCGGATTGCCGTCGGGCAACTCGATCCTAGTTTTGATGTATTCGTCTTCACCGATTCCGACGGGCGTCCCGGCCGACAGTGGCTCACTCATCTGGTAGCGCCACTCTCCGACGTCAACCTCGGCGCCTCCACCACGTTCCGGTGGTGGTTGCCCAATCGCGGCGGTTTTTGGAGCGCATTCGGCGCGGCGTGGGATTCAAGCATCGCAACCTTGCAAGGCCAGCCAGGCCGCACTTTTTGCTGGGGCGGAGGAACGGCCATTCGCCGCTCCATGTTTGAGCATGCTGCAGTAGCGACTCATTGGACGGGCGCGGTCAGCGACGATTGGGCCATGACGCGCGCCTTGCGCATGTCGGGCAAGCGCATCGAATTTGTGCCGGAATGCCTGATGCCCACTCTCCGCGATACGGGCTTCTCGGAACTGCTCGAGTTTACAAATCGCCAGATCACCATCACTCGCGTTTACGCTGCCGAGATGTGGGGAGCCGGTGCGCTCGCGCATTTGATTTACTGCGCTACGTTTATTGTCGGTGGCGTCCTCCTGGTGCAGGCCTGGCTTAATGATCAGCTCTGGCTGGAGACTGCCGTGCTCCTGTTGCTGATACTTCTGCTGGCCGCGGCCAAGGGAGTGTTGCGGTGGGTCGCCGCACTGGAGTTGTTACCAGCCTGGAAGCACAAGCTCGAAAGTTATGCCTGGGCCTGGACGATTCTTTCTCCACTTGTTCCGTTTCTCTATGCCTTGAATTTCATGGTGTCGGCGTTCAGCCGCAACATTACCTGGCGAGGGATTCGCTACCGCCTTGTTTCCGCCGGCCAAACGCGTATCCTCTAAGGTCACAACCCATGAGCTACGCCAGAAGGAACCTTATCCCCGGCGAAAATATTATTTACGAAACCAGGCTCCATTGGATCGTTTTGGTTTGGCACACATTTCTTTCCATACTGTTTCTTTTGGCTCCCGGCATCGCGCTCATTTACTATTACCAAAGCGGCGACAACAATCGCCTCTACACGTGGCTGGGCGCCATCCTGATTGCTGCCGCGGTGATTGTGATCCTCATGGGCATGATTCGCCGGAACGCCACGGAAATGTCGGTCACGAATAAGCGCGTGCTCATCAAGGTCGGCATCATGAATCGCAGAACCCTTGAAATCCTTCTTCAAAAGGTAGAAAGCATCGAAGTCGAAGAGAATTTCATGGGTCGGATTCTTTCCTTTGGCACGGTAGTTGTCCGTGGCACAGGAGGCACGCCAGAGCCCTTCCCGAAGATTGCCCATCCATTGGAATTCAGACGCCAGGTCGAGCAGCAAATCAACTCTCTCCCACGCTAGAGAAATTTCAGCCCACATTTGCAGGCTTCCCCCGATGCGAGTGATGGGCTTGCTATCAACCCGTCCGGTCTGGAAGTTCAGGTTGAAAGCGGAATCACCTGGGGACTATTCGCTGCCTTCTACGGGAATATAGATTTCAAAGTAGGGCGTGCTGTGCAGGGAACCTACGGAGATTTTCGTGTCATGCGCATGAATGAGATGCCTGTCGTTGAAACACACATTCTTCCTTCCAATGGGATTCCCAGCGGTTTCGGCGAGCATCCCGTCCCCCCGGTTGCCCCCGCTGTCGCCAACGCAATTTTCTCCGCCACTGGAAAGCGCGTTCGCAAACTGCCTATCACTTTGGTGTAACGAACTCTCATGAAGGCGTGCGCCTGAACACGCCGCCGAACCTCTTCATATAGTCATTCACTTCGTGGACGCCAAGCAATTTTGCCAGAAGTACCGTCAACGCCAGGCCGGTTATCGTCGTAATGCTTAAATCCAGGAATGAGCCCGAGAGCGTTTTCCAGGAGATGTGCGTCCCCAGCCATCCAACCAGCTCCCAACACGCAAAACCCGCCACGGCGCTGGCCAGCAATATTTTCCCGAAGAACCCAAGCAAAGAGTGCACTCCACTTCCAGTAGTGCGACGGGCCAGAAGCGCGAATAATACAATTGTGTACACGGTGATCCCAATCGAGCTGGCCATGGCCAGCCCCAAATGTTGCATGTGCTTCGCGAGAATCCAGTACACAGGAATATTCAGAATGGTGATGGCCGTGCCCACCACGGCCGGAGTAATCGTGTCGTGCATGGCATAAAATGCGCGAGCCAAAATGTTTTGCGCGCCCCAGGCAATCATGCCCACCGAAAACCACACCAGCGTACCCGCCGTCGCCAGTAAATCGGATTCATGCAGACGTGTATGCGAAAAAACAAGGTGGACCAAAGGGACGCTTTGCGCCACGGTCAGAGCCGTAATCGGCATGAGCAGCACAATCATGCCCTTCATCGTACCGGTCAGGATTCTGTCCAGTTCGTCAAACCTCTTCTCGGAAAATAAGTGCGCCATCACCGGAAATGAGGCCACTCCGATGGCCTGTCCCACAATTCCCAGCGGGACGCGCATCAGCGTCTTCGCGTAGCTCAGCCAAGTGATGGAGGCCGGCTGCAAGTAAGACCCGAACCAGCGAATGATCCAGTCGTCAGTGAACGAGAGCGAAAGCGCCAGCATGATCGGAATCGCTAGCTTCACAAACATGATGAATCCTGGATGGCGGATATTCACCGACGGCAGGTATTTCGCGCCCGCGCGTTTCGCACCGTAAACTTGCAACAGGAAATTTCCTGCGATCGCCCCGGCCAAGACACCCACTGCGAATCCCGCAATCCCGAGCCGCGCGGACAGGAGCACTCCAAACAAAATGATACCGACGTTGTAAATCAGCGGCGCCAGCGATGGCACCACGAACTGCCCTTTTGCGTACTGCACTGCGCTCAAGATTCCTCCCATATAAAAACAGAACTGCGCGGGCAACATCAGCCGGGTCAGTGAAACCACGCGCATCTTTTCTTCGGGTCCGAATCCAGGCGCGATTACTGAAACCAGCTGCGGGGCGAATATCTCCGCCACAATCACCACTCCCGCCAGCACTAATCCCATGAACGTCACGACGATCGAAAATACCCGCCAGCCTTCCGCCTCGTCCTTCGCCGCCATGTATTTGGAAAAAACAGGAATGAATGTGACGCTCAGCGAGCCTGCGGCCACCAGATAATTCAAAAAGTCAGGCAGAGTGAACGCCGCATAATACGCGTCGGTCGTCGCATTCGACCCCACCAGGTGGGCAACAGCCCACTCGCGTCCGAAGCCAAGGACGCGGCTCAGCAGCACGCTGCCCATGACGATCGCGGTGGAAAATGCGATTTGCTTTCCGAGCGTGTGAGCGGTTTTCCCCTTCACGTCACCGGGCAAGTTGATTGGGATGTCGGCGGACATGCTGGAAGGAATTGTCTCGGATTGCCCTTGCGCCGCCAAGAGTTGTATTTGAAAGGCGTGCTAAATCTGAGCGCCTTACTTATTTCAGCCCGACGCGCGCTTTCCTACTGCCCGGAAAGAAATGGATAGTGGTTCGATGCGCCCATGAAAAACAGCATTGGAAAAGACAACCACATTCCCAATCGTCCCATCAGGAACATCCGCCGAATTAATTTGGGTGCGTCGGCAGGCATGGGAGCGCCACCTTCGGCGGCGGTCATCCAACCCGCAATTTTCTTAAGCGATCGCGAAAGAACGATCGAGAACACAAATAAGACGGTGCCGATTCCTCCGCCGACGCCAATACACAGCGTTCGGTTGCTGGCGCCGGGATTAGAAAGAAATCCAAGCACAAGCCACCCGATGGCGGACACAAGAATCGTCGCCACCAACGCAAGGACCCAACCGTTGTTAAACACGCGAAGCGACACAAGGAGTAGGACAGCGGCAACGAGCCAGAGCGCGAGCCATGTCACCAACCATTTCCACAGCAAGCTGGCGTCGCCAATATTGGTCGCATCCGTTTTTGCGAGGATCATGAAATATCGGAACCCCGCTAGCCAGGTGAGTCCCGAGGATATGGCCAGCCAGGGAGTGAGCTTTGAAACCATCAGCGGATAAATCTTGCCGCGCGATTGTCCGTCCAACTTATTCAATGTCGGGGTCATCACCAGGTTCAGGAAATAGATGAATCCGATCCACATCGTTCCGAAAACGATGTGCATCCACCGCAAGGAGATTTGCTCGGCCATGTCGCCGCCCCCGGGGAACAGAATGTTGAGTTTCCACAGAATCTCCGCGGTAATCGCTGGCAAAACCATTGGCATCCCCCCATCAGCAGCTTTAGCGGCCACATTGTATGCGAGAAGCTGGTTTGGGTTGGGAATTTCTTACGCTCACTGGAAATCCCTACAGAGTAAATAGTGCTGGAACGCGCACCTCCGCCCGTAAGCCCTTGAATCTATTGGCAATATATTCGATGCCGAGATGGCATCAATCGTGCACCCACACCAGCGATTGCATTGTATTCGTTGGGGCGCGAACGGTTGCAAGCACAGGCCAACACAAACTGTTTTAGATCGAAACGCGGCGACGTCTTCAGGTTGCTCCCATTTCCTGCCGGTGGATCCCTGCCCCGGCCGGGCCCTTGTTCTGGCGAACTTATTTTCGTCGCGGACTAAACATTTTCCGATTGGCTCCGTTTCGCCCCGGTAGCTAAGACTTGACCAACTTTTCGCGCACAGCGGCGTGCCCAGTGCGCCCGGAAAGAGAAGGCCGAGTGAAGAGCATTCGGAGTCTGTTCGGGTCGCGTGAATGCGACAGAGATTCGAAAAAGCTGGAGCGTCTGAAACCGCAGTATTACGTTTTCTGCGACCGTAAGTCCGGCACGGTTCGTTTCCGTGTGGACGCCGATGAGCACGGCCGTTTGCCTCTCGAACGAGCGGCAAGCTTGCTCGCAATCTACTGTCTCTCCCACCATTGTTCTCCGGAAGAATTGGCGCTCGTTTTTGGAGCGGGTGAAGATTTGGTGGAAAGCGTGACCGCGCGGGCGGCCATGTTGCTGGAGTGTGCGGGAGTGGGAACCAGCAGCGTGTCACTCAGCCGCCGCGAGCAAGAAGTCCTGCAGGCCGTCACGCAAAACCTCGCCAACAAGGAAATCGCCGCGCGGCTGGGCGTCAGCGAACGAACTATAAAGTTTCACGTTTCCGCACTGCTCGCCAAATTCGGCGCGCGCAACCGGGTCGAGCTTACGCAATTCTCCACGGCGCGCAACATGCCTCCGGGCCTGGTGCATGCGATCGACCACCATGCCGAGCCCAGTTATCGTCCCGCGCCTCGGGCCTTGCCGTCTGGGGCGTCTCCCCATTCCAGTCGCGTATCCGGAGTCCCGTCTCGCCCCGCGACCGCTTTGGGATGAACGGCCCACGGGCCTCTCGAAAAAACCCATCCTCTAATATGCCCTTTGAATGAAATCGCGCATTTAGAAATCGGGTTTGCTTCTGAAAAGCAGGTTCTCGATTTGAAAAGTGAAGGTCCCGGCTTTGGGTCCCCAATCCAGTTCCAGCGTTGAATCGCCGGGAAGAATCAGGGCCTTACCGCCGACAATACGGGGATAAACGAAATCCATTGCGGCAGGAACTCTGAAATTGGGGAGGCCACTTTCTGAATGATTTGCCTGTAGGGTACTCAGGGCAGTGGGAACAAATTCCCACGGAAACTTCCCGCCGCCACAGGTAAGCGGGGCATCGAAATTCTCCGCAGGTGAAATCCTTATACGATTTGAAACGATCAGTTGTCCCGCCTCCGAAGAGCCGCCGGAATTGTCCGGCGGTCCGCTCCAGACACGGACCACAATGTTGTCGCGATACTTCGGGGCATCGAGGCAGTTTGCGTTTTCCTTATCGAACTGCAGTTTCTTATCTGCCGGCATGGAATCATATTTTTGATCGATCTGCGCGCGGCGAAGCAGTGCTTCCCTGACAGCGATCGAAGAGAGCAAGACGGCGTGACGAATGTTTCTCCGGTCTTGAGGCTGTGCAGTGGTTACCCAGGGCGAAGCCATCAGAATTGCATTGCACTCGTCGCTGGACCATTGCGTCCACGGTTTGTCCTGCCAGGATTGAGCGAACGCTGAAAGCGAAAGCGAGAGAATTACTGTCGCGCGGAACCCAATCTGCGCGCGTCGTAAAGTCGCGGTTTTGAAATTAGTGGCAATCATATTCAGACAGAATGTGACTCACGAGCAAATGGTTGCCGAGCGCCTTAACAACACAAGGACAGCGGCCCGCTGTTTTCAGCGGGCCGCGTGCGACGCAAAGATTGTTTAAATTTCGGAATACGCAGAAACCTACTTCTTCGCGGCGGAGTAATGATCCGCGACTGCGTTCCAATCAACCACGTTCCACCAGGCCTCGATGTAATCGGCGCGCCTGTTCTGATACTTCAAATAATAGGCGTGCTCCCATACGTCCAGGCCGAACACGGGCTTCCCGCCGGTCATGATCGGGTTGTCCTGATTGGCTGAAGATTCAATCCCCAGCTTACCGTCCTTGACCACCAGCCAGGCCCAGCCCGAGCCGAACCGGCCCATACCCGCCGCGGCAAACTTGGTCTTGAATTCAGCGAACGATCCGAACGCGGATTTAATGGCTGCCGCCAGATCCCCCTTCGGCTCGCCACCCGCGCCCTTCTTCATAATTTTCCAGAACATGGAGTGGTTCCAGTGGCCGCCGCCATTGTTGCGCACGGCGGTGCGAATATTCTCGGGCACGGAGTCGAGCTTCGCGAGCAGTTGGTCAATCGATAGTGATTGCAGATTAGTCTGACCCTCGAGCGCTTTATTTAAGTTGGTGACGTAAGCGCCGTGGTGCTTGTCGTGGTGAATTTCCATCGTCATCCGGTCAATGCTGGGTTCGAGCGCGTCGGCCGGATAGGGAAGCGGGGGAAGAGTGAAAGCCACAGGGTTCTCCTTTTTTTGTGTTGCTTGAGATTCCGCCATGGGAAAGACCTTTCCGCGGCCCATGGGGGTCGCTGTTTGAGATTTAAATGAGGCAAAGCCATTGTATCGCTCCGTCAAGCCGGGACACAACTCTTACGAAGCCCCATACAAAGCAGATGCCCGCGCTCTGCCTTTGGACTCGCCCAAAGTCGCGCCTTAGTAGTACGAATATCTTCGCACTTCAGGGTGACGTTTTGCCTCCTCGGGCGTCTGTATAGGCAAGGGCGGGTGGTGTCCTGGTCGCCCCGGATCCTGTTCAGAAGGAGCACATTGACATGCGCAGACATTTGCTTCGTGGGCTTCATGCTTCACTGGTCGCAATCGCCGCTGCCATCCTCTGCTTTGGAATCGCCGCACAAAATGCGCCCAAAGGGGATTGGCACGCCCAGTTTCAAACCGGCGGTGAAGAGATTTGGCTGCAGCTTCACTGGGCCAATTCAGATGGCACTAACACCTGGGGCACCAGCCGGGCGATTTCCGAGATCTGGGGACTGGATCCGACGTTCGCCATCAGCACGAAAGCCAACGCGCACTTTGAAATGCGCCGCGACGCGGGCACCATCAGCTTCACCGGCGATTTTGATAAGGGCGTGGGCTTCGGAGATTTTTCATTCACTCCCAACCCCGATTTTGCCCAGGCCATGAAGTCCATGGGCTATGGAGACCTCTCCAGCGACGACCTTTTCCGCATGGCGGAGCGGGACATCAGCCGCGACTTCATCAAGAAGATGAAGGCCATGGGCTACTCGAACCTATCTCTCGATCAACTGTTCTCCATCATGAATCACGGCATCACCATTGAATACGTGACCGGCATGCGCGATTTGGGCTACGAGAATCTGAGCGTGGATCAACTCGTCATCCTTCGCAATCACGGCGTGAGCCTGGATTATGTGAAAGAGATGAAAGCTGCGGGCCTGACCAATCTCTCCACGGATCAGCTGGTCACACTGCGCAACCACGGCGTGTCTCCCGATTTCGTGAAGGATTTCGCCACCCTCGGGCTTGCTCATCCATCAGTGGATGAATTAGTTCAGCTGCGTAACCACGGCGTATCGCCCGAATATGTAAAGGGCATGCGCGACCTGGGATTCACCTCCATGAGCATTGATGAGATGACCTCGATTCGGAATCACGGCGTTACGCCGGAGTACATCAAGGACATGCGCGCCGCGGGATTGGGTCAACTCACTCCGGATCAAGTTATCACCCTGCGAAATCGCGGCGTGACGCCGGAATACATTCGGGAGATGAAAGACCTGGGTTACGACAAGCTTTCCATTGACGATCTGATCTCCCTGCGCAATCGCGGCATCAGTGCGGATTTTGTCCGCGAGATGAGCGCCGCCGGAATGCCTCACGCCTCGGTGGAGGAATTGGAAAACATGCGCAATCACGGCGTGACTGGCGAATTCGTCAAGGGCATGCACGATTTGGGTTACAGCACTTTGAGCGTTGACGATCTATCCAGCATCCGCAATCGCGGAGTTACTCCCGAATATATCCGGGACATGCGCTCGGTGGGTCTGGACAAGCTTTCCGTGGATCAACTGATTTCGCTGCGAAACCACGGCGTTTCGGCCGAATATGTGCGGGAGTTAAAAGAGCTGGGCTACGACAAGCTTACCGTGGACCAGTATATTGATCTCAGGAACCATGGAGTCAGCGCCGACTTCATCCGCGAAGTTCAGAAGCAAGGCTACAAGAACGCCACCGTGGATGAGCTGATTCGCATGCGCAGCCGTGGAATCACCAGCAAGAGTATTATCTAGCGTTTCAATTCTCCTCACCAATTTTACCTGGACCTGCTGGGGCGCTGTTGAGGCGCCCCAGCGCCCATTTTGCGTGCTCGGCGATGAGCGCGTCCTGTCCGGCGGCGAGGCGCGCGAGAAGGGAAGTGACGCGCGAGTGCGCCGGTGTGCCGCGCTGCAAACCCGAATTTCCCAGCGCGACGCAGACGTTGCGGATCAATCCCCGCCACTTCGTTCTCTTCACCGAGCTGTCGCGAAATATTCTGCGAAAGTCTTCTTCGTCGAGCGACGCCAGCCATTCCAGCTCCGGCGCGAATAAATCCTCGCGCGGCGCAAAGGCCGGTTCCGCGGTTACAGGCGCGTTGCGATTCCACGGGCACACATCCTGACAAATGTCGCAGCCGAAAACGTGGCGGCCCATCGGCTCGCGTAATTCTTCCGGAATTGCATCGCGCAGCTCGATGGTGAGGTACGAAATGCAGCGGCGCGCGTCGAGCACGTACGGCTCAACAAAAGCTCCGGTCGGGCACGCGTCGATGCAAAGAGTGCATTGGCCGCACAAATCCGGCTGGGGCAAATCTGCCGGCCCAAGCGACGGCGCAAGATCAAGCGTCGTCAGAATCACTCCCAGAAACATCCACGAGCCGAGGTCGGGATGAATCAGCAACGTGTTCTTAGCGAGCCAGCCGAGCCCGGCCTGTTGCGCCGCGGCGCGCTCGTGGATGGGGCCCGTGTCCACGTACCACTTGGCGTCGAACGTGCCGTGAAATTGTTCGCGCATCGTGGCGACCAGCGCTTCGAGTTTTTTGCCGAGCACTAAATGGTAGTCGGTGCCCCAGGCGTAGCGCGAAATCCAACCATGGGGTGAATCGCCTGATCTTTCTTCAGCGGCTGGAGCCACTTTATTATTTCTGTAGTTTGTGTCGGAGCTGAAGCTCCGACCCCCTAAGGGAATCTCCGTTAAGTGCGGCTGCGCGGTGTTGTAGTTCAAGGCGCAGACAATCACGGCGCGCGCGCCGGGCATGGCTTGCTGTGGCGAAGCGCGGCGCGGATTTTCGAGGTAGCGCATTTCCCCGGCGTAACCGCGCGCGAGCCATTCGGGAAAGTGCGCGAGTTCCGGCCAACTCGCATCCTCAGCGTCCGCCGGAATTACAGCGACGCCGCAGAGGTCAAAACCAATCGCCTTGGCTTGGCGAACGATGCACTCAGTGCGCTCCCCGGAATCCATGGGCCGATTGTTGCACAGGCGAGGCTGAAGCTGACGCCCTGTAGCCACCCCCTCCCCCATCTTTTTGGATGAATATCAAAACAAAAGGCTTAGAAGTGGGCATCGTCGTATGAATTTCATTCGTAAGGACTTAGCTCAGAGCGGCATGTTTGGGGCCTTGGCGACGATCACATATAACTTTAGTATATATTCTTGGAGTATGTCAATAGGTAATTACGTGGAAAAAGTTTCGAATCGCTCAAGCCGGGATGGTCATCCGGCCGGCGGCCTAACGGCCAATGGTATTTGCGGTCGGACTCTTTGATTGGAAGATCGTTGGTGCTGGCGTGGCGTACTCGCATCAGGCCGTCGTCGGCAAATTCCCAGTTTTCGTTTCCGTAGGAACGGAACCAGTGACCTGAGTCGTCGTGCCATTCGTAGGCGAAACGCACGGCGATGCGATTGCCCTCATACGTCCATAATTCCTTGATGAGGCAGTAGTCCAATTCCTTGGCCCACTTGCGTTTCAGGAAGGCCACAATTTCCTGGCGACCGTTGATGAATTCCGAGCGATTTCGCCATCGGGAATCCACGGAATAAGCCAGGGAGACTTTTTCAGAGTCCCGTGTGTTCCAGCCGTCTTCCGCGAGGCGAACTTTCTGGATGGCGGTCTCACGCGTGAAGGGAGGCAGCGGTGGACGTCCTGACATAATCCCTCCTTTTGCAAACTTGCTCTGCCCGCGGGCTGGACTTGCTTTCTGTACATTCAGCAGGAACCCGCGCATCCGGGGCACAACAAGCAACGCCCCTACAAGGAGCTGGATTTCCCGACACTGAAACTGAGTTCAGCCTCGGCCAATAACTCGACTTCGCTGCCCGAGCTTATTTCTCCACCGTGGATCACAAAGCAATTGAGCGCGAGCTGGCCACCAAATTTTTGCGCGATCTCGTATAGCACGTTTTTGTCCTGCTCCAGCGTGTCGGGATCAAACGTGGTCATCACGCAGCGTCCGCGGAGATCCTGCACACCAATCACAACCTCGCCAATACAGAGATATTTTCCGGGCCAGTCGCGCTCGGCCAGTCCCTCAACTCCGCCGACAACAATGTTTGGCCTGAGCCTGCGTCCGTCATGTCCAAAAGCGGCGATGGCTCCGTCCGTGGCCACCAAAAGTGGGCGAACATCAAAACGCTCCGGTCCATCGTAATAAAACAACTCAGCGCCGGGGCCGGCTGCGTCATGGACAAGCGTCAGGGCCTCGGGAGTATTCCAAAGATATCCATTGATTCGAGCCAGACCATCCGAGCCCAGCGTTCCTTTCAGGCCCAGCAGCTTGTGGTGAGTCCGCGAAGTGATCACGCGGCCGTTCGCTCCGCGCACCAGGATCTTGCGGTCGCCTTCAATCCCCAATTCAACGATCTTGGCCGAAGTTAGGCGCTCACCCGCCATTGATTTCACCGGGAACCGCCAAATCTCCTTCACGTACACGCCGCGACCTTTCTCGCCGCCGAATTGCCCGGCAGCCACTTTATTCTTTTCGCGGCCATGGAGACGCGCCGCCTTCCTCACATTCGATACTGGGAAGGCAGAAGAGATTCAGGAACCCGGGGAGGAAATCGAACGCTTGACCCCTGCATCTGGCGGGCGTAGCCTCTCGCCAGAAATTTCTGCGTCCACTCAGACGTCCTATGGAGGAAATGCATGGTACCTCTTACTTCGCTGTGGCTCCCGATCTTGCTGGCCACAGTAATCGTTTTCATCGCCAGCTCCATCATGCACATGGTCTTGCCCTACCACCGCAGCGATTACCGGCAACTCCCCGATGAGGACAAGGTGCTCGCCGCGCTCCGCGGCGTCGCTTTGAACCGCGGGCTCTACATTTTTCCCTACGCCACGCATAAAGATATGAATTCGCCGCCGGTTGCTGAAAAACGGAAACTGGGACCGGTGGGGACGATGACCATTTTTCCTTCCGGTAACCCGGTAATGGCGAAGTTCCTAGGGCAGTGGGTGGGATTCTGTCTGATTGTCGGAGTTTTCGTGGCCTATCTCACCGGACGAGTGGTGGCCCCCGGCGCAGATTATCTTGCTGTTTTTCGCGTTGCCGGCACAACGGCGTTCCTCGCTTATGGACTTGGGCACTTGAGTGACGGCATCTGGAAGGGCCAGACGTGGAGTTATACGATCAAGGAGGTTTTCGATGGCCTGGTGTTCGCGCTTTTGACCGCGGGAACGTTTGGATGGCTGTGGCCGCGCTAGGACTTTAGCCGCATACTCGAGGACCCTGATGCTGATTATTTCTTGCGGCCTGATTTTTCCATTTTTTCAAGATTTTCCGGCGTGAAATTCTTGAAGCCCTCGGCGGTGAGTCTTTCCAATTCGGCGAACAGTTTTTCATCCACCGCCGTGAAGTTGAAGCACGCGTCGCCTTGTTTGCGGTTCATTAGTTCGGGAGAAATGGTTTTGCACATGGACGCGGGCATGAGGTAGTAGCTCACGTAGTTCTTGCCCATGCGGACCCCGGCATAGAAGAGGGGTTTGCCGCGATAGGAAACGCCAGTCACGTCCATCCAAAGGGTCCCCGGTTTCTGGACGGCGACGGAAAGCTTGTCCCCCTGTTTCTGAAGGATTTGGCAGAGGCGGGCGTAAGTAGTGTTGAAATCTTTTGATGGCGTTTTGGGGCGAGCGACTTTCGATCCAGGCATGTGTTCACCTCGGGAGAACGAGAAATCTACCCGAAAACTTCCGTGTGCGGCAACTCAAGATCTGGCCGGTGTAGTGGAAAGGCATTGCTGGCCCCTGTGGCCCTTGACTGGTAGAATGCACCGACATGGCTGATTGGCGTCACATCCAGGGAAAAATCAGGAAAGCTAGGACCAGCAGCGACCCGCACGCGCAGCTTGCCGCGCTTTATGAAAGCACGAGCGACGCGATGGTGGCCTTCGAGCTGGCGCGTCTCTTTGAAAAGGCGGGCAGCAATTCCGAGGCGGCGCAGTGGTATTTGGTTGCGTCGGAGAAATTCCGGCGTGCGCAGTGGAAGATCAAAGCCCAGGAAGCGCTGACGAGGCTGGGAGTCGAAGTGCCGTTGGCGGCAACGGAGGCTCAAGTCGCGGCTAGTGGTCACGGAAAGCTCGACGAACTCGACTCGACTGGTTCAGGCGATTTGTTTGCCTCCACGGAATCCCCCACGGAATTCACGGAATCAAGCGGCGAGCCGGACGCGAATGCCGATGAGGGGCTGAGCGCGCCCAGTGGATCGGAAGGGGAGGGCGCAGTAGCCGTTGGCGGCGTGATTGTCGGAGGCGCGGCTGGCGACGCAGGGAAAAAGCGGCGGCGCCGCGGGCGTAGAGGTGGTCGCGGGCGCAGGAAAAAGCCCCAGGTTGGCGGCGAAGGTACAGCGGCACCTGTGTTAGTCAAGACCGAACCGATGCACACCCAGTCGGAGCCAACACCAATTTCCTCGAGGCCTGCACCTCGGCGCTCGGGTCCCCCAAGTCATGGTTCCTCGGATTCCAGGCGCCGTGGTCCTGAGCGAGTGCCTTCGCGCAGCTCCGAACGCACGCATCAACCGGAATCGCAGGAAGTCGCCGCAAGTGCTGTTGGCACTGTTGGACCTGCCGCTTGGCAGGCGAGACGCCCGTCGCGCGAGCCTGCGCTGGCCTCCAGGTTGACGTTGCTGGAATCACAGCTTCGCAGAATGCTGGCTGCACCATCGAATTCATTGGAAGACCCGGATCGTGCTCCCGCTGGGCCGGGGGTGTTCGTACTCTCGGATTCCGAGCTGATCGATCATTACTATGTCGAGGCCTGCCAAACGCTGCGCATCGGGATTGGAAACATGGTCAGGACAGGAAGAACTCGCAGCGGCGACAATCTTCGGGGTCGATTGGCGGAACATTTGGGGATCACGGAATCTCGCGTGGCCAAGTACTTGAAGGATCATTGCTCGGTGAGATGGATCCAACTGGACGAGGAAGCTCCTTTACTGGCCCACTATGCCATCGCTGTACTCCGTCCAGCGCTGAATGAATAGTTCGGGGCGCGTTTGGAAACCCCTCAAGACAGCAAGTTCTGTAGGTTGTGCTACTTAAGGGTTACTCCCATTTTCGGGATTGGGCGCATCCGCGGCCTCCCGTTGACTGCTCCAGGCTGCCATTCAGCCCCCGTTTTTAGCCACTTGCCGCATCCCACTGGACTCCAGGAGGCGTAGAGGTCAACCTATAGCAGGGGGAAGCTCCATCCATCATGTGTGGACAGCTCCCAGTTTCAGATGATATTTTTTAACCGCACACAGGGGATATTGGCCGATTCTGGGGTTTAGGAAATGGGTGTAACCCGGGCCTGCAATTAAAACTGGTTTTATGAGAGTGGAGGATAGAATATGCCCCGAAAATTCGGGACTAGAGCACTGAAGCTGGCTGACCTGGCGGTTGCGAAAACTGCCGCGCTGACTTTCAACACGATTCAACACTTCAACAAGAAGAATCCGAATCCGTCGTTTACGCCGAATTGGTCGGAGAAGCCACTGCTGAAGTCATGGGAGAAGACCAAGCCCACGCTGGGCTTCCCGCGCGAGACCGATTCGCTTTGCCCCGGCTGCGTGAAGGAAGCGCGCGAATCCATTTTCAAGGGTGAAAAGGATTGGCGCGACCTGATGCATGAGAAGGTCGGAGAAATTAAAGCGCAGATCATCAAGCGCGACGGCCAGATCTGGATGGTGAAGGAGTGCCCCATCCATGGCAAGTACGAAGACATGATGGCCGTGGACGCGAATTTCCTGGCCTGGATTGAGAAGAACTTCCCGGGGCGCGACATCCCGGCGCACAACGACGAAGACCTGCACAAGCATGGTTCGAGCACAGTACGCTATGGCCGTGGCTCGGTGCTGACCGTTGACCTGACCAACCGCTGCAACATGATGTGCGATCCGTGCTTCATGGATGCCAACCAGGTTGGATATGTCCACGAGCTGGGCTGGCCCGAAGTGCAGGAAATCCTGGACAACGCCATCCGCATTAAGCCGCGGCGGCAGATGTCGGTGCAGTTCTCGGGCGGCGAGCCCACCATGCACCCCTACTTCCTGGATGCGGTGCGCTATGCGCGCAAGCTGGGCTACAACAGCGTGCAGGCAGCCACGAACGGAATCGAGTTTGCCAAGAGCAAGGAGTTCAGCCGGAAGGCATTTGAGGCCGGGCTGCGCTACGCCTACCTGCAATTTGACGGCATCGGCAACGACGCCAACAGCCACCGCCAGGTGGGCAACTTGTTCGACGTCAAGCTGCGCGCCATTGAGAACATGCACGAGGCGGGCATCGAAATCATCCTGGTGGTGACCATCTTAAACACGGTGAACAACGACCAGGTGGGCGCGATCGTCAAGTTCGCCATGGAAAATCCCAAGAAAATCGCATTCGTTGCCTTCCAGCCGGTTTCGTTCACGGGCCGCGACGAGGACATTACTCCGGAGCGCCGCCTGAAGCAGCGCTACACCCTGTCACATCTGGCGCAGGACGTCAGCGCACAGGTGGGCAAGGTTGAGCCGACGCGCGACTGGTTCCCCATTTCGCTGATCAGTGTGTTTTCGGGCTTCGCCGACCTGGTGCATGGTCCCGATACGCAGTGGGGATCGGTTTCCTGCGGCTGTCACCCAAACTGCGGAGTGGGCACGGCCGTGATGATCAACAAAGAGACTAAAGAGTGGGCGCCGGTTCCGCGCTTCCTCGATGTGCCGCAACTCGTGAAGGACGTAACCGCCATCACCGACGCGGCGCGCAGCAACAAAATGACCAAGCTGATGATGGGCCTGGCCCTTTTGAAGAATTACAAGCCGTTCCAGGCGCCCAAGAGTTTGGCGCTGGTGGACCTCTGGAAGAAGTTCGACAAGTCCTGGGGCCTTTCCAAGAACAGCAAGGAAAAATATGGTTCTTCGGCTCCCGACCGGACTTACGAAGACGCCATGAAGCGCCGCGATAGCGATCCGTGGAACTTCCTGTTCATCGCGGGAATGTGGTTCCAGGATTTGTTCAACTACGATTTCCGCCGCACCGAGATGTGCATCATTCCGTACGCCACGCAGCAGGGCGAGATTTCCTTCTGCGCGTACAACACGGGAATCGGCTGGCGGAAGATCATTGAGAACATGTACAAGAACGCGACCGTCGCGCAATGGTACAAGTCTCATGGCAAGCATGAGATTTATGCCGCGGGCAAGAAAGTGGACCTCGGAAATTACGAGCACTCGCTGGTGATTGACGCCGCCGACGCCGCGCGCGTGAAGGATCACGACGACCATGACGGCGTGGCGGTGACCGCGGCCGATGAAGACCGCGCGCGCCGCAAGGTGGCGTTGGCGGAGGCGGCCAAGGTTCGCGCGATTTACGAAGAGATGGTGCTGAAGAAGGCTCCGCAGAGCGTGGTGACGATTGGGTCGGTGCAGCAGATTAAGAATGCCACGCCGATTGCGAATGCCGCGCCGATTGTCATCAGCAACGCAAACGGCAATGGCAACGGTCATGCGAACGGGAATGGCCATGCAAATGGCAACGGCAATGCTGCGAAGAAGCCGGAGATTGCCGAGACGGTGGCAGGGGACTGAAGCGCGTTCAATTGGTGATTTTTTCCAACTGCCTCCGGTTCGCCGGGGGCAGTTGTGTTTTAACGCTGAGGCAAATACCAATGATGGACGGATGGTACGTATTGCTAATCCTGCTCACTTTTCCCGCAGTCGCGGCGCTGGCTCGTGGTTGGTGGGTTTGGGCGCAGGATCGGCGAGAGACCCGCGACAAAGGAATCCGCGGAATTCTCATCCTTTTTGGGCTGCTTGCGGCGACGTCCAGCTTGATATTGGAAGTAACATTTCTCCTTCATGGTTACCACGGTCGAGGCTCGTTTAGCGGACCTTCGGTTGGAATCTGGGCAGTGGTCGGAAGAGCAGCGGGCGCTTTTTTCGTACTGACTTTGATTGCTGCAATGATAGGGAAGGGTAGGGCAAGGTTGTGGATGTTCGTTTATTGCGGCCTCATCGCATACTTCGCATTCGGGCTTATCCAGCTAGCATACGATTGAACTTAGGGAGCTATGATTACTGGATGCCGATTTACGAATACCAATGTAAGGATTGCGGGACGCGGCACGAGAGGATCGTGATGGCGCAGGGGCAGAGAATTGTTTGTCCGAAGTGCGCGAGCCGCAAGCAGACGATGCAGCTGTCCGTGTTTAGCTCCTCGACCAAGTCCAGCTCAAACGGCGGCGCATCTGCCGGCGAAAGTGGAGCCGGATGCGGGTGCACGCCACGCACCTGCGGCTGCAATTAAATGCTCAAGTGGCGACGATAGTGGGTGACGTTGGCGGGCGCCTCAATCGCGTGTTTCAAGCGTGGGTCGGATATTGCGGCGCTTGGAACAAGTTGGAGCGGCAGGACACCGGCCCAGATCGGCAAGGCGTAGTCCTCTTCATCATCGATTGGCGGGCCGGTTCGGATTTTCGCCGAGGCTTCCTCCAGTGCTATCGCCAATACTGATGTGGCTTTCAACTCCTGAGGCGTCGGCTTGCGGACATCATCCCACCGGCCTGGAACGATATGCTCCGTAAAAGTGCGCAACGCCGTAATTTTTTCTTTCTCAGATTCAACGCTTCGCGCTTTTCCCAGAATCACAACCGATCTGTAATTCATGGAGTGATGGAACGCCGAGCGCGCCAAAACCAGGCCATCGAGCAGGGTTACGGTGATGCAAACTGGAATGCCTTCCGCTGCAGCGCCCAGCATCCGGCTTGCGGCGGAGCCGTGAATGTAGAGCGTGTCTCCAGCGCGGCCAAAGCCCGTTGGAATCACGTACGGCTGTCCTTCCACAACGAAGCCGACATGACAAATCATCGCCTCATCTAAAATGCGATGTACAGTTTCACGGTCGTAATTTGCGCGTTTGGGCAGGCGATGAACCTGCGTGCGTTCCGTAGGAGTGAATTCGCTCATGCGAAACAAGCTAAGGCAGCCCTGCCGCTTGCGCAAGAGCCAATTCGGCGCTCCACGTAAGTCCGTGAGAGAAACGCGAAGCGGCCAATGCTTGGCGGAGATTGTTTGCTAGAATGATGGCCGCATTGGGGATGCCGGATGTCAATTACCACTCAGGATGAGTTGGCGAAAATGCAGGCGGTCGGGCGAATCGTTGCCGGAGCACTGGATGCTATGTCTCGCGAAGTGCGGCCCGGTGTGACCACGGCTGAACTCGATTCCGTCGGCGGGCGATATTTTAATGAGCACGGCGCGCAATCCTCCCCCCAGCTTGTTTATGGATTCCCAGGTGTGAATTGCATCAGCGTCAACGATGAAGTGGTGCATGGGATTTCGCGCGATCGCGCGCTCCTTCCGGGCGACCTCGTGAAGCTCGACGTCACTGCTTGCAAGGATGGATTCCACGCCGACGCGGCGGTCAGTGTTGCAGTGCCTCCCGCGCCAAGAGTTTCCACAGAGTTGAAACAATGCGCCGAAGAAGCCTTTCGCGCGGGGTTGGGCGCGGCGCGAATTGGTAACCGCACGCGCGATATCGGGCGCGCGGTCGCAAGCGAAGTTCAGCGCCACGGTTTCCACGTGATTCGCGAGCTGGGCGGGCACGGGATTGGGCGCACCATTCACGAGCCGCCCAGCGTTCCGAACTTTGCCGCGCCGAATGCAAGTGATCTGCTCACCGATGGGCTGGTTCTGACCATCGAGCCCATCATTGCCTCGGGCACTTGAAAAGTTTGGTTGGATAAGGATGGATGGACGGTCCGTACCGCCGATGGAAGCCTGGCGGCGCATTACGAGCACACGATCGTAATTACCCGCGGCGAGCCGGTATTGCTGACCGTTCTCTAAATTCTGAGGGGAGTTTTCAGATGGATTCCGAAAGACAGGGAAAGACGTCCATTCTCACTCCGGAAACATTCCGGTTCTTCAGTGAGCTGGAACAGAACAACCGCAAGGATTGGATGGACGCCAGCCGCGACCGCTACCAGCAGCACGTGGTCGGGCCGCTGCGCGATTTGCTGGAAGCACTGACGCCGGCGGCTCTGGCGCTCGAGGGCGGGTTCGTGGTCACCGGCCGCACCGGAGTAAATTTTTCTCGCATCAACCGCGACATTCGCTTCGCCAAAGACAAGACCCCCTACAATCCGCGCATGTATCTGCTGTTTCCCGATTCGCTTGCAGCCGATGGCGCGCAACTCTACGTCGGCATAACGGCCAAGACTGTTACGGCGGGGTTCCGCATCTATGGAGATTCAAAAGCGAAAGATGCGCCGCTTTATGAATTTGGCCGGAAGCGCGGCATTGCCAATCCAAAGTGGGTCGCTGCGCAGAAAAAAAGGCTGGGAACAAAGTACCAAAGTTACTGGCATGCGATGGAAAAAGGCGAATGGACCAAGCACGATGGCTGGCCCACCAAACCCGAGGAGTGGAAGATCGTTCGCGCCTGGATTGTTCGGCGGAAAATGACTCCCGCCGCGGCGATGCGGTCAAATTTTGTCGCGGAAGTCGGGCGGGTTTTCCGCGATGTGGCGCCCCTGTGCGCGTTTGCGTCGTCTCCCAAATGGAAGCCGTAAATCAGGAATAATGCGGATTGCAATTTCGCGCGCGCTCTTTCGAAGAGACAACGCGCGATAGTAGGTCTTCCTCGAAAATCGCGGTCATGCATGAAACTGGTTTGGTATAACCTGCGTCACAGATCTCGATTCTGAACTTCCACAAAAAGTATGCCCATGGGCGTGCAATTCAGGGTAGATTCCGTGCTGCATTCTTCCCAATCAGGGAGAGGAGACGAAGTCTGATGCGAGTAAATCGAGTTGTTTTTACAGGACTGTCATTATTGCTGGCTGGCGCACTGACCGCTCAGCAGGGAATTGCGCAAGGCCGCAGAGGTGGCGCGACTGGTGACGAGAGTACGCAACAGCCGCAAGGTCGTCGCGGCGGTGCGGCTGCCGCAGATACGGCGCAGCAGGGCAACGTTGCAACAGAACGCAGAGGTCCCGCGCCGGAAGAAAAAACTTCCGTCACGCATCACACCGCGCGGATTGGCGGCCAGCAACTCGCCTACACGGCAACGGCGGGCACTTACGTGATGAAAGCCGACGACGGCACTCCGCTCGCTAGTGTTTTCTATGTTGCATACACAAAGGACGGCGTGGAGGATATTTCCAAGCGCCCCGTCGCATTCTCCTATAACGGTGGGCCAGGATCGGCTTCGCTCTTCGTGCACATGGGATTCGGCCCTCGGCGCGTGGTGCTCACGCCCGATGGCCGCGGCATGGCCGCGCCTTATTCGATCACGGACAACGAGGACTCCTTCCTCGACTCCACCGATCTTGTTTTTATCGACGCGATTTCCACCGGATACAGTCGCCCCGCGCCGGGCGAGAATCCCAATCAGTTCCACGGTCTGAATGAGGACGCCGCGGCGTTCGCCAATTTCATCCGGCTGTACATCACTCGCAACGGCCGCTGGGATTCGCCGAAATATTTGATTGGCGAAAGCTATGGCACCACGCGCTCGGGAGCGCTTTCCGGCGCGCTCGAACAGCGCTACCAAATCTATTTGAACGGCATAGTCCTGGTTTCCGCGGTGCTCAATTTCCAGACCCTCCGCCCCGCCCCCGGCAACGATTTGCCGCCCATCGCATTCTTCCCAACCTACGCGACCACCGCGTGGTATCACCACCTGCTTTCTCCCGACATGCAAAAATTGACAGTGGAACAAATTGCCCAGCAGGCACGAGATTTCGCGGACGGCGAGTACGCAACCGCTCTTATGAAAGGCGACAAACTCACTGGAGCCGATTATCAGAAAATCGTGGACCGAATCGCTCAGTTCACCGGCCTCTCCAAGGAATACATCAAGGAAACCAATTTGCGAATCAACGCGCGCCGTTGGTTCAAGGAACTCGAGCGCGACAAGCGCCGCACCATGGGCCGTCTCGATTCGCGCTTCCTGGGAATAGACGTGGACGCCGCGGGTGAAGGTCCCGAATACGACGCCAGCGAAGCCTCCTACGAGGGGGCGTTCGTGGCCACGCTTGAGGACTACCTCCGCCGCGAACTGAAGTTTGAGACTGACGCGGAGATGTATGTCACCGGTCCGGTCCAACCGTGGAACTACCCGCAAAATCAGTACGGCGATGTCTCAGAGACACTGCGCGGCGCGATGACGCGCCAAACCCATCTGAAAGTGCTGGTCGTCGCCGGCTATTACGACGTCGCCTGTGTATTCCACGGCGTGGAATACACCGTGGACCACATGAACCTCGATCCATCGCTGAGAAAAAACATCAATTTCACCTACTACGAAGCGGGCCATATGCTTTACATCGACGAAAAGGCTCACGACAAATTGCATAAGGACGTGGACAACTTCATCAATTCGAGTTACACACACTAGGTGAAATTTGCCAGGGTTTTGGTGTGGGCTGCGGTGGCGCTTGCGGGCGCCGCTGGATTGGCGGCCATCGCGTTTGAGCGGGATGAGCCGCTCAATGCCACATGGTTCATCGTCGCCGCGGCTTGCACCTACCTGGTGGCTTACCGTTTTTATTCCGCGTTCATCGCCGCGAAAGTTCTGGCGCTCGATCCCACGCGCGCCACACCTGGGGAGCGGCTCGACGACGGCCGCGATTTCGTCCCCACAAATAAATGGGTTCTGCTCGGACACCACTTCGCGGCCATTGCCGGGCCGGGACCGCTCGTTGGCCCTACGCTGGCTGCGCAATTCGGTTATTTGCCGGGAACGCTGTGGCTGATTGTCGGCGCGGTGCTCGGCGGCTGCGTGCAGGACTTCGTAATTTTGTTCTGCTCCATGCGACGCGACGGCAAGTCGCTTGGCCAGATGGCCCGCGAGGAAGTCAGCCGCCGCGGAGGATTTATCGCGCAGCTCGCGGTGCTGGCCATCATGGTGATCCTGCTCGCGGTCGTCGGTCTGGTGGTGGTCAACGCGCTGAAAGCTTCGCCCTGGGGCATGTTCACGCTTTCCATGACTGTCCCCATTGCCATGTTCATGGGCGTCTATCTCCGGTTCTGGCGGCCCGGCCGAGTGATCGAAGCCTCGGCCATCGGCGTAGCGCTTATATTGCTGGATGTCGCCACGGGACAGTGGGTTGCGAACTCCCCCTCGTGGGCGCATGCGTTCTCGTTTTCCGCGCCGGGGCTGGCGATTTCGCTCATAATTTACGGATTCGCAGCCTCGGCTCTGCCAGTCTGGCTACTGCTCGCCCCGCGCGATTATCTGAGCGCGTTCATCAAAGTCGGCGCTGTGTTTGCGCTCGCGGGGGGCATCCTGCTGGTGCGGCCAGTGGTGCAGATGCCGGCACTCTCGCGTTTCGCCGACGGCACCGGCCCCGTCTTTGCCGGGAAAATATTTCCGTTTTGCTTCATCACCATCGCCTGTGGCGCCGTAAGCGGATTTCACGCGCTGATTTCGTCCGGCACTTCGCCGAAAATGATCATGAACGAAGCGCACGCGCGCCTGGTGGGCTATGGCGCCATGCTGATGGAGTCGTTCGTGGGGGTGATGGCCATGGTCGCGGCCTGCGCGTTGTCCCCAGGTGTTTATTTCGCGATGAACAGCCCGCCCGCGATAGTCGGCGGCACGGCAGAATCCGCCGCACAAACAATTTCCGGCTGGGGGTACGCGCTCGCTCCGCAGACGATGACGGATCTCGCGCACATGGTCGGCGAACAGACCTTGCTTAATCGCACCGGTGGCGCGCCCTCGCTGGCCGTGGGCATGGCGCAAATTTTCAGCCATACAATCGGAGGGCCGCATTTAATGGCGCTCTGGTATCACTTCGCCATCATGTTTGAGGCGCTGTTTATTCTCACCGTGCTCGACGCCGGCACGCGCGTCGGTCGCTTCATGGTTCAGGATTTGCTCGGCCACGTGAGCAAGCCGCTTGGCCGCGCGGGTTGGTATCCGGGAATTTTATTTTCAAGTGCGCTCATCACCGGGGCCTGGGGATACTTTCTCTATCAGGGTGTGCTCGATCCTTTGGGTGGCATTAATTCGCTTTGGCCCCTGTTCGGTATCGCCAACCAGCTCTTGGCTGCGGTCGCTCTGGTGGTTGCCACTACCATCCTTCTGAAAATGGGCAAGCGGAAATACTTGTGGGTGACGCTCATCCCGGCTGTCGCGTTGGTCACCGTGACCATGACGGCCAGCTACGAAAAGATTTTCAGCCCTGATCCGCACCTCGGGTTCCTCGCCGCAGCCAATCAGATGGCCGCACAAATCGCTTCAGGGGCGGTCCCCGCGGGCAGGTTGGCCGAGACCGCCCGCCTCATCTTCAATCAGCGGCTCGACGCGGTAGTGACCGGCACACTTGCGTTGATGATCCTTGTCCTCGTCGTGGAAGCAATCTACGAATGGGTGCGCATTTGGACCAGTTCCGGGGCCCCCGTTTTGCATGAGGCGCCGTATGTGCGGACGCAGTGGCAGGTAGAGACCCGCGCAGTGGAGGGCGACGGATGAAATCATTCGCGGTTTTTGCGCGCAAGGCGACCGTGCGTTATTGGTGGGCTCTTCGACAGATTTTCGGTGACGCCGCCTATGAAAACTATCTCCGCAGCCTCCATCGCGCCGCCAGGCAGCACGGTTCGCCCATAACCCCTCTCACACCGGAGGAGTTCTACTTGGACTCGCTTCGCCGCCGCTACTCGCAAATTAACCGCTGCTGCTAAGGCTGCGCCGCAAGCTTCGCCATGCTAGTATTTCTCCGGCGTCCACCATGGCTCGCGTAAAGCGTATAGGCATTCTCACCGGCGGCGGCGACGTCCCCGGCCTCAACCCTGTCATCAAAAGCGTGGTTTACAAAGCCACCGAAATTGGAGCGGAAGTCCTGGGCATCCGCCGCGGGTGGGCGGGATTGACGCATATGCAGCCCGGCGGGGAATACGACTCCGACTACATCCGCCCGCTTGACCGGGCCAACACGCGCGGCATTGACCGCACCGGCGGCACTGTGCTGCACACTTCGCGTACCAATCCCCAGCGAATCAAGGCAGCAAACCTTCCTCCTCATCTGCAAGCCGATGAACGAAAAAGGTTTGACCGCGGCGATGGCACATTTGATTTGACTCCCGTCGTTCTCCGGAACATTTCCGCGCTGGGGCTCGACTATTTGGTGGCCATCGGCGGCGACGACACGCTCAGCTTCGCCCACGTTCTCGACGTGCAGGGTGTACCGATCATTGGCATCCCCAAAACGATGGATAACGATGTCCAGGGCACTGAATATTGCATCGGTTTTTCCACGGCCATCACGCGCGCCAAAGATTTAATCACTCGCCAGCGCACCACACTCGGTTCGCACGAACGCCTCGGTGTGTTCCGCATTTTCGGCCGCGATTCGGGCTTCACGGCGCTTTACACTTCCTACGTCACCTCCGCGCGGTGCGTTCTGCCCGAAGTGGAATTCGATCTCGACCGCCTGACTAAGATACTTGTTGAGGATCGCGAAAAAAATCCCAGCCGCTACGCGCTGGTCATCGCTTCGGAAGGCGCGGTGTGGAAGGGAAGATCCATAGGGGAAATGGGCGAAGCCGACGCCTACGGCCATCGCAAGAAAACGGACATCGGTTACGCGCTTTCACAGGAGCTTCACCAACGCACCGGAATTGAAACCACCACCAGTGACCTGACCTACGACCTGCGTAGTGGTGAAGCCGACGCGCTGGACCAGATGGTGGCGATCACCTTCGCCAACGTGGCCATGGATTTAATCCGGGAAGGAATTCAAGGGCGCCTCGTGGCCGTGCAGGATGGCAAATATACGCACGCGCCCATGCCTGACCCAAAACTCGGCCCCCGCAAAGTGGACGTTCCTCGCATGTATGAGACCGGCCGCTTCCGCCCCCATTACTCTGATAAGCTCGGCGCCCCGCTCCTGCTCAGCGCTGTACGCACTCCTGGCTAAACCTGCGGATAACCTCGCAATCCCCTTGTTTCGGGCGATATTCCTCGATATCATCGCCGCCCAAGACATCCGTCCGGGAGGGAACCCACATGGCATTGAACCCACAAAAACTGGATACATTGCTCGGCAAAGCGCTGGTGGATTTTGGCGCGACCTTTCACTCGGCATTGGTTCAAATTGGCGACAAACTCGGCTTGTATAAGGCCCTGGCCAAAGGCGGGCCCATGACGCCCGAACAACTCGCTACGGCGACGAACACCAATGCGCGATATGTCCGCGAATGGCTTTCCTCGCAGGCCGCCGGTGGTTACGTCACTTATGATCCCCCATCTGCACGCTTCAGCCTTTCGGAAGAGCAGGCTTTTACCCTTGCCGATGACGACAGTCCTGCGTTTCTTCCGGGGGCGTTTCAATTGGCGCTCGCTTCCACGCGCTCGGTGAATCAAATCACCGATAGATTTCGTAGCGGGGCCGGCTTCGGATGGCACGAGCACGACAATGAATTGTTTGAGGGCACGGAGCGGTTTTTTCGTCCCGGATACGCCGCACACCTCATCCAGGAATGGATTCCCGCGCTGGATGGAGTTGACGCCAAACTGAAGGCAGGCTCGCGCGTCGCTGACGTCGGTTGCGGTCTGGGAGCCTCAACGATTCTTATGGCGCAAGCCTTTCCCAAATCAACTTTCCTCGGTTTCGATTATCACAAAGGCTCCATCGATGCCGCCACAGACCGCGCAAAGAAAGCCGGCGTCTCTGGCAGCGCCCAATTTGCCGTGGGACGCGCAAAGGATTTTCCCGGCGTAGACTTCGACTTCATAACCTTCTTCGATTGTCTGCACGATATGGGCGACCCGGAAGGCGCCGCCCGGCATGTTCACAAATCTCTCAAGAAAGACGGCACCTGGATGATCGTGGAGCCTTTTGCCAACGACAAGCTGGAAGATAATCTGAACCCGATTGGGCGGATATATTATTCTGCCTCCACGTTGCTCTGTACGCCCTGCTCGAAGTCGCAAGAAGTGGGGCTTGCGCTTGGCGCGCAGGCTGGCGAAGCTCGCATCCGCGACATCGTGAAATCAGGCGGATTCACGCGCTTCCGCCGCGCCACGCAAACGCCATTTAATTTGGTTTATGAAGCGCGGCCATAATGGGGCTCGATTTTCCGGGCGGCTCGTTCTGCTCGAAAACTAGAAAAGCTCGTCGTCATCCTCTTTCTTAAGCCGCGTGATTCTTTGCGTCATACGGAACCCGCGCGCGCGCACATCTTTCAAGATCGCCTGGCGAGTTTCCGCCGGCAGTGCCTCCGGGGCCAGCACACCCGCTTCATCCTTAGGAAAGTGGCGGACAAAGAGCGCGGCCAATGTTGAGGTTGCATAAGCAACGGGCGAAACCGCAAGTCCCCACAGTCGAATTTGGTAGAGAGTGGGGAACTGGCAATCCCAACGAATTCGCAGGGGCTCGTCTTTTTTGATCCCGGCGACGATTACCGCAGCCCCAAACCGAGCATTTTGCAAGGTGCCTTTGCGAATCAGCTTCGCAACGCCGCGAGGCGTCAACGTTTTCGGGAAGCGCTTGTGCGAAATACCCGCCGACTTGGAAAGTTTGCCTTGTCTATACCACCGCCGCAGCCGGTCAATTTCATTGCCGCCGATTTTCACGTCCATTTCGTCCATGGGAATGAAATGAGGGAGCGTGGCAACCTCATCCTGGGCGGCCAGCACCACTCCCACTTCGCCAATGGGCTGCGCAAACCGGAAGTTCTCGCGCTCGCTGAATCTTTTCGCCAGCTTGAATCTTCCCTGGCGCAAAATGCGGGGCCGTGAAGTCGCCTCATCAAATGACCCCGCTGCGGACCATTGCGAAACCGGATCGTCGCTCTCCGTTGCCTCATACAGACGGATGTGGACAGACTCAACTTTATCGAGCAAGTCCGCGCCCTTGCGCGCCAAAAGATTGGTCAGGCCCGGGGCGACTCCTGCATTAATCACCGCCACGCGGCGCTTGTCCTCATATCTCCGCGCATATCGCAGTTGTTCGGCTTTGAACGGGTTCCGCGTCAAATGGCTGGACATATCAAGGTAATGAGCGCGCAACCTCAGCGCCGCCCGCAGCACGATCTCATTGAGCACCGCCGCGGAAGCATTGACGATAAGCTGACTGCCGCGGGCCGCGCGCACAATACCCCACAGATTGCGGGCATTCACATCGCGGACTTCGATCGTGCTGCGCCGCCCCAGAAATCGCCTCGCACGCTCGGGGTCACGGTCACCGCAGACCACTTGGTGGCCCTGACGGACCAGCAGTTGTGCCAGCAAGGATCCGGTTGCTCCCACTCCCAGTACGAATATCCGCATTAGCCCGAAACTTTATCACATCCTCAATTCATGGCCACGATTCCTAAGGGAGAATGGCTCAACCCCGCAGCATGGAATCCCACAGCAAACTCACTGGTAAATCTTCGTCCAGCAGGCGAGAATGGAGCAGCGGGGTAGTAATGGCGGACCAGGATCCTAATCAGGAAAACGAACAGCGCATCTTCACCTTGCCCGAGGCGGAGCGCACCCTGCGCGAAGTGGAGCCGCTTCTGGCCTCGGCGGTGGACTGCCGCCGCAAGCTCGCCGATGCGGAAGAGAAGCTCGGCCAAATTACCAGCCGCATCATGATGATGGGCGGAATCCTTGCGAACACGGAGATAACGTCAAAGCTCCGCGAAGAGCGCGAGCAGTTGGCCACTTCCATCCGCGAAGCGCTTGCGGGAATTGAGGCTACCGGCTGCCTGGTGAAAGATCTCGACACGGGATTGCTCGATTTTCCCGCGCGCATCGGAGGCGAAGAAGTTTATCTCTGTTGGCGCTTGGGCGAAGGCCGAATCCGTTTTTATCACCGGCAGGATGAGGGCTTTTCCGGGCGCAAGCCGCTCGACTCGAACGACGGAAAACCGAACGAACCGATCCAATAAGAGTCGCTGAAGCAATTTGCAAGCGCCCGCAACCGGCACATCCATCGAAGGGGGAATTCTTGTCCGACCAATTCACTGACCACGCAGCCACGGGCGGCAGCCGCCTTGCTAAATCGGAAAGCCCCTACCTCCGCTCTGCGGCGCACCAGCCCGTGTCCTGGTATGAATGGGGCGAAGAAGCCTTTGCTGCAGCTCGCGCACAGAGCAAGCCCATTCTCCTAGATGTCGGTGCCGTCTGGTGCCACTGGTGCCACGTGATGGACCGCGAGAGCTACGAGAATCACGCCACTGCGGCGCTCATCAATAAGTTTTTCATCCCCGTGAAAGTGGATCGTGACGAGCGCCCTGACGTTGACTCGCGATATCAGTCCGCCATAAGCGCCGTCTCAGGCCAGGGCGGCTGGCCGCTTACCGGATTCCTCACGCCCGATGGCCGCCCATTTTTTGGCGGCACCTATTTTCCTCCTGAAGACGCCATGGGCCGCCCTGGGTTTCCGAGAATTCTCCAGGCAGTTGCCGACGCCTACGCCAATCGCCGCGAGGAATTGGAGCGTGCTGCCACCGCGCTGGCCGATGCTGTCCTCCAATCAGAATCTTTTCCCGGCGCACACGGCAAATTCGATCCAGCCATCATTGAAACCACTGTCCAGGCAACAACGGAATTGTTCGACGCGCGATACGGCGGCTTCGGCCGCGCGCCGAAATTCCCGCATTCGCTGGCCATCGACTTTCTCCTCGAGCGCTACCAGGCCACCCGCGATGAACGCATCCTCCACATCGTTGAGCGCACGCTTGTCAACATGGCCTGCGGAGGTGTTTACGACCAGCTTGCCGGCGGATTCCACCGTTACTCGGTGGACGAGCGCTGGCTGGTTCCGCACTTCGAGAAAATGTCCTACGACAATTCCGAGTTGCTGAAAAATTATGTGCACGCCTGGCAGGTGACCGGCAAACCATTCTTCCGTGAAGTCGCCGAAGGCATCATCCGCTGGGTGAATGCGACGCTCTCCGATCAAAACCACGGCGGCTTCTACGCCAGCCAGGACGCGGATTACTCGCTCGATGACGACGGCGACTATTTCACCTGGACGCTTGACGAGTTACGTGCCGTGCTTTCCCCCGAGGAAGCGCGCATCGCCGAATTGCACTTCGACGTGGAGGCCAACGGCGAGATGCATCACAATCCGGCGAAAAATGTTTTGTGGGTCGCTCGCGGGGTCCCCGAAATTGCCGCCCAGCTTGGGCCTGGCGAATCGGAAATCCGCACGATTTTGGCCGGTGCGTGCAAGAAGCTTCTCGCCGCGCGCGCCGCGCGCCCCACGCCCACGGTGGACACCACAATCTATATCGCCTGGAACGCTATGTTTGCCTCAGCCTATCTCGAAGCCGCGCGCGCATTGGGCGGCACGCTCGGCGATCACTGCCGCGAATTCGCTTTGAAAACTCTGGACCGTTTGCTTGCCGGCGCCTGGGACGACCAGCGCGGTTTCGCGCATCGCCTGGGGGGCTCTTGGCTACCTGGCACGCTTGACGATCACGTCTTCATGGCGCTCGCTCTGCTTGACGCCTATGAGGCCACTTTGGATCGCCGCTATTTTGCGGCCGCGGAACTCGCCATGATGCGCGTACTCGACCAGCATTGGGATCTGGAATCGGGAGGGTTCTTTGACCGCGCGGACGATGCGCCGCCCATGGGCGGCCTGAACGTTCGGCGTAAGCCTCTGCAGGATTCGCCTACCCCGGCGGGCAACCCCATCGCCGCGATGGTTCTCGACCGGCTTTATGGATACACGGGGAACGCGCTTTATCGCCAGCGCGCTGACGCGACACTTGGCGCTTTTGCCGGGGCGGCCCCGAAATACGGCCTTTTCGCCGCAAGCTATTCACTGGCAGCGGTTCTTCATACGCGCGGCCCCATCGAAGTGGTGATCACCGGCCGAGAGGATGATCCCTCTGCCCAACGACTGGAGCGCGCCGCTGCGGAATCCTTCCGCTTTGCCAAATCCGTCCTACGGATGACTCCGGAAACAAAGTCAACCGCGTGGCTCGCTCCAGCCCTCGCCGAAACACTGCCTCATTTGCGCGCCGACCCCGCTCAGGCGCAAGTCTGCATGGGCACAACCTGTCAGCCGCCCGTAACCGATCCTGAGAAGCTTCGCGCCCTGATTCTCGGAGTCTCTACAGGCGCCGCCTCGGCAAGCTGAAATTCAAATTATTGTCCGGGTTAATGCCGCGAGTCCGGCGGCACGATGTTGTTGGCGCGGTAGTACACCACCAACTGCCCATAGTGCTCGCCGCAATGCTCCAGATCTCCCCACATGGAAAAGGACCCATGCGCCATCATGTTGCCAAACGGATATTTGTATTCCTTGCCCAGGCCCGCATCACCGATTTGTTGAATCAGCGCAGCCCCGTCTGCGGAAACCTGTTGCATCAGCTTCACAACGTCCGCTTTGGTCGCATAGGTACCGCGCGAAGGATTTTCCGGATCCTTGCCGAAATCAGGCCCCAGCTTAGTGCTTGAAATGGAGTTCAGGAAAATATAGTCAACGCCCGCGATATGCAGCAAATTCTCAGCGAATGTCCTCTGATCCTTTTGAACCTTGAAGTCGAACTTGTCCTCAGGAAAATCCTTTGCCATCGCAGTGAGCTTACTGTGGACTTCATTCCATTGCAGCAGCAGCTCCTGCGATGGCGTCCCTGCCGGCCTCGTCACCGGTCTTGTCCCTTGGACTTGTGCGAACGCACTTCCCGCCGCAAAGGCCAACAAGCTGCCTGTCGTCAACACACGTGCTGATAAACGCATGATTCATTCCTCCCGTGAATCGATTTTCATCCATCCCGACAAATTATCTTCGGAACTCCCCGCCGCGCGCGGGAACGGCCAATTTGGCTTGCAACTCAATGGACCCTCTGATAGTGGACGGCCTCGGAGAATCCATCCACGGCGTGCGCAGCCACATATTTTCGCAACCCATCTGTCCCCGCTGTAACCACAACCCCGCTTCCGTTCGTATCCATAAACGCCAGAAGAGGCGCTCCCGTTGCAGGAGTTTTTCGCAATGGATCGTCTTCCATAGTAGAGATCGCCAAATCGTCTCCTTTTACCACCAGTTTCATCACCACATGCAGCGGGATCATCCCCATCGGCATGCCCTCATTCTCATCGTTGCTCTTTGTCCCTGGTTTCGCGTCGGTCCGTTTGCGGCTATCAAACATCATGTCCGCGAACAGATTGGTGCCGAGCCGCACCAGGCGCATATCGTATTGGTCAGTCGCACCCTCAACCGGATCTGTAATTGTCATGGTGTACGCATTGTTGCCGACGGGAGCCTTTTCGATCTTGGCATTCCCTTTGTCGGGCGTGTCGCCCTTGTCCACCCAAGTTCCAACCAGCACTGGTTCGGTATCGCTGTCCATATCGTTGTAAAGAGGATAAAGATTGGAAGTGGGGCATCCAGCAAGAAACAGAGACGCGACTGCCACCAGAACAAGAGGTTTCTTGCTCATAAGGCCTCCTCAATGCTTCGATCGTTGCGCCCATGCTAACACTTTGTCCGATGAACCGCGCCCTCTGCGAGGTTGCCGCGCTTGATTGCAGGTGCCATAATCTTTGCTTCACCAGGGTGTCGGGACGCCGCGAACTGTTTCAGGGGGAATCGAATGGCAATCAGGGATGGATGGTTGGAGAAGCGCCTAGAATTGGAGGGCACCAACGGAAATCGCAATGTCTCGCAAATGCATTACGCGCGGCAAGGCTTCGTCACCGAGGAGATGCAATTCGTCGCCCAGCGCGAAAAGCTCACCCCAGACCTTGTCCGAGATGAAGTTGCCCGTGGCCGCGCCATTATCCCCGCCAACATTCATCACAAATCGCTCGAACCCATGGGCATCGGAGTGGCCTTCAAGTGCAAAATCAACGCAAATATCGGCAATTCCGCAGTCACCAGTGAGATTGCCGCCGAGCTCGAAAAACTTCACCATTCCGTCCATTACGGAGCTGACACGGTCATGGATCTCTCGACCGGCGGCGACATCCCCACCATCCGCAAAGCCATCATCGAAGCTTCGCCCGTTCCTGTTGGCACCGTGCCAATCTACGAAGCCGTTTCCCGGGTCAAGCGCGCGGAAGACCTCACTCCACAGCTCATGCTCGAAGTCATCGAAGAGCAGGCCGAGCAAGGCGTGGATTACATGACCGTCCATGCCGGAGTCCTTGCCGAGTTTGTCCCGCTGGTGCGCCAGCGCATCACTGGCATCGTCAGCCGGGGCGGCGCGATCATGGCTCAGTGGATGAATTTCCACAAAAAAGAAAATTTCCTCTATGAATGTTTTGAAGACATTTGCCGCATCATGAAAAAACACGACGTCAGTTTCTCTTTGGGCGATGGACTGCGCCCGGGTAGTTTGGCCGACGCCAGCGACGCCGCTCAATTCGCCGAGCTGGGCGTCCTGGGTGAACTCACCAAAAAAGCCTGGGAGCATGATGTCCAGGTAATGATTGAAGGTCCCGGCCACGTGCCCATGGATCAGATCGAGCTCCAGGTGAAAAAAGAAATCGAGCTGTGCCACGAAGCGCCCTTCTACACGCTCGGGCCTCTCGTGACCGACATCGCACCCGGTTACGACCACATCACCAGCGCCATCGGCGCCGCGATGATCGGCATGTACGGCGCTGCCATGCTCTGCTACGTCACGCCGAAAGAACATCTCGGCCTGCCCAATGCGGAAGACGTAAAGCAGGGAGTCATTGCCTACAAGATCGCCGCCCACGCCGCGGATGTCGCACGCCACCGCCCGGGCGCGCGGGACCGCGACGACGCTCTCTCTTATGCCCGTTTCCTTTTCGACTGGAACAAGCAATTCGAGCTTTCGCTCGACCCCGACACCGCTCGGCGCATGCACGACGAAACCTTGCCCGACGATTTTTACAAGGATGCCAAGTTCTGCTCCATGTGCGGCCCGAAATTCTGTTCCATGAACATCACCCAACTCGCCGAAGGCCACGCAGGGCAGGACCAGACGGACCGTCAGGAGCGATTCGTTCAATTGCTGGCCAAAGTCCAAAAGTAATTCGCCGCCAAGCTGTCTGGAATCAACCAGGATTTAATTTTCTTGGCGTATCCTGGCGAGTCCCCGCAGCACCTGAACACGCACCAGCAAGTTTTAGAAGGGCCTTGACAACAGGCGAATAAAAAGCGAAGATAGTCCCCCATTCCAACCAAAGGAGCTTTACCATGCCAATCAACGAAGGGTTACTCGGTGAGTTTGACCACGAAATGATCGGTACCCGCAAGACTCTCGAACGCGTTCCAGAAGGGAAGTTTGATTGGGCTCCACATCCGAAATCCATGAAGCTCGGCCGTTTGGCTCAGCACGTCGCTGAAATCCCCGGCTGGGTAAAGGAAACCCTGACCCTCAGTTCTTTGGATATGGGCGGATTCACGCCGCCGGCTCCTCCCAAGAATCGCAAGGAGATTCTCGATCTCTTTGACAAGAACGCCGCGGTCGCGCGAGGGCTGCTTGCCAAGGCCACTGACCAGCAATTCTTTGAGATGTGGGCCTTGACCAATGGCGGCCAGACCTTGATGAGCATGCCAAAGATTGCCGTGCTTCGTGGCTTCGTGCTGAACCATCTCATCCATCACCGCGCTCAACTCGGCGTCTACCTGCGGTTGAACGACGTTGCCGTGCCTTCCATTTACGGCCCCTCTGCGGATGAGGACCCCTTTAAAGCCGCCGCCGGCGTCTGATATCTTCTAATGTGAATTGAGGGCCGGAATCATTCCCTAATTCCGGCCTTCGATTGACTTAATGACCGAAGCCACTCCAAACGAACAGCTGCGCGAGGAATTCAACCGGTGGGCCGAAGCGGGCCGCGGCGAAGGCATGGAGCGCGACCACCTGCCCATCGTGTTGCCCATGCTCGCTCAGATGGCGCTGCATCCCGATGAAAACATTCTCGACGCCGGTTGCGGTTCAGGCTGGTTGGTCCGGCTCCTCGCTTCGCAAATCACCGAAGGCCGCGTGGTCGGAATGGATATTTCCGATGAAATGGTTCGCCACGCGCGCCGCGCCACCGCGAATCTTGAAAATGTTATATGTGTGGTTGGTTCCGTGGATGAAATTCCCTGGCAGCCCAATTTCTTCACGCGCGTGGTGAGCGTTGAGTCGGCCTACTACTGGCCCGATCCCGCGCGCGGCCTCCGCGAAATCTTTCGAGTAATGGCCGAAGGCGGTTCGGCCTGGATCCTCATAAACTATTACCGCGACAACCCGCATTGCCACCAGTGGGGCGCGCTGCTTTCCACTCCCACGAAATTACTTTCCGCCGACGAGTGGGCCTCGCTCTTCCGTGAGGCTGGTTTCACCGGCGTCATCCACGAACGCGTCCCCGACCCCACTCCAACTCCCGCCGTTTACACCGGCAAATGGTTCCGCGACGCCCAGCAGTTGGCCGCCTTCCATCGCGAAGGCGCTTTGCTAATCCGCGGCACAAAGCCGCACGATGCGAATCCCTGACCTAAAGAATTACTTTCCAGAGTGGCCGGAGTAGCCCGCATCGAAGTACCGAATGACTTGCCCGTGAGCGCCGGCCGCCCAGGCATTCAATCCGTCAAGCGCAGCGACCGCGTTCATTTCAAGAGAATCCATTCTCGTCCAGGTCTTTCCCAAATCTTGGCTGATGTCCTCACCACTCGGGCCTGCCGCGATCAATGTTGAGCCTTCAAGACTCGCTACGGCGGATCGGAATCCGCCTGGAAATTGCGAGGCCAGCTTCCACGTTGCGCCTTGATCCACGGAATATGCCGCAACGCCGGAGGATTTCGCAATTTCACGGTAATCCCCTCCGACGGCAACGACGGTGTTCCCCACTCGCACCACTGAAAAAACTCCCGACGAGGTATTTCCCGCCGCAATGGGAGTTTCCGAAACCGTCCACGTGCGTCCTGAATCTTCCGATCGAAAGACTCGTGCCTTTGAGCCGCCTCCTGTGCCGAAATAAATGCTTGTTCCGCCGTAAAGCGCGAGCGCGGTTCCACTCGCGGCAAAAGCACCCTCCCCCGGGATAGCGACCGGCATGTTGTCACCAGGCAGTTCTCTCCAGGTCTTGCCATCATCAGTTGCCAGAATCAGGAATTTACCGTCGATTGGATCGCCAAGGGCGAAGCATTTTGTGTCGGTAGCACAAACGAGCGCATCCAGAAAAAACTTCGGTCGCTTATCCGTGTACTGCACCTCCCATATTTGCCCGCCATCCGTCGTCTTATAGATCCGTGATTTGTCGCCCTCACCGCTCGACATCAGATACGCCGTCTTCGCATCAATGGCGCGAACGCCTCGAAAATCAAGCGTGTCTCCGCCCTCCACATGCAGACGGCTCCAGCTGGCCCCACCATCATCTGAACGTAGGACAACGCCATTCGATCCCGAGGCCCATACAACAGCCTCGCTCGAGGGGATCGGTCCCCGAACAACGCTCAATCCGCGTAAGTTGGTTTGCATACCAGAAGTTTGTACTGCCCAGATTTGTCTCGCTATCGCGGCGCTGCACACCAAAAAGAACGCCGGCATCAACATCAAGAATTTCTGCATGGCATGCATTCTAACAATAATCTCTCGCTCGACCGGCACCTGTTGCTTCACAATTGCTCACCGTTGCCTTTGACTGCCTCCACCCTCCCGGATATACTCCGAGTTTAATAACGGAGGCTCTCGCAGACATGGGCGTACTCGACCAGCGCTTTGAAAAAAACCTCATGATCACGACGGTGGACTACGTTTTCAATTGGGCCCGCAAGAGCGCCATCTGGCCGCTGACGTTTGGACTGGCTTGCTGCGCCATCGAGATGATCGCCTCCACCACCTCGCGTTTTGACATGGCCCGCTTCGGCGCCGAGGTTTTTCGCCCATCCCCCCGCCAGGCTGACTTGATGATTGTTGCCGGCACGGTCACTCTCAAGATGGGCCCGGTGCTCAAGCGCGTGTGGGATCAGATGCCCGACCCCAAGTGGTGCATATCCATGGGTGCCTGCTCCAGCGTCGGCGGCCCCTTCAATGCCTATTCGGTCTTGCAGGGAGTCGACAAGATCGTTCCTGTGGATGTTTATGTCGTGGGCTGCCCGCCCCGCCCGGAGGGCTTGTTCTTCGCCTTGCTGAAGTTGCAGGACCGGATCGACCTAATGTCGCTCGCCAAGCGCCCCACGGAAGTCCGTCTTCGCCCTGAAATGGTCAATGATTTCAAGCAGGGAGTCATGGTCGCCCAGACTCCTGCCCCGCGTTAATTCCCAACCCACGAGGAGCCATCTCAAATGCCCTTTCTCCGCGCCGCACGCAAAGACGAGATTCCTGTTGGCTCCATCCGCGAATTTGCCGTGGAGGGCAAAACCATCGCGCTCTCCAATGTGGACGGTAAGTTCTTTGCTATCAACAATACCTGCCTCCATCGGGGCGGCCCTCTGGGCACTGGTGAGCTTCACGGCAAAGTCGTGACCTGCCCTTGGCACGGCTGGCAATACGACGTAACCTCCGGCAAGCTCACCATGAATCCCGCAGTTGGCGTGCAATGCTATGCAGTCGAAGTCCGAGGGGACGACATTTTCGTGGACATTGGTTGAGTCACCCACCTCCGTCCACCCGCTCTCCAACGACTTTTCTGCCATTTTTTGTCGGAATCCTTCGACAATTACCCCTGAGTTGTGTATAGTTTGCGGCCTGAAAGCGACCGTTACTCTCGACCGGCGAAACAACCGCGCAAGGTCTGGAAAAGACCCGAAAATGACGACCCCGGCTCCCAAACGGCGCTACTGGCTGTTCACTGCCGACCCTCATCACTACCACTGGGACACTCTTTTCGTGAAGGGCAAGGAAATGTGGCGCGGGGCCTACGACAAGGCCGACGCGCAGCGCCAGCTCAAGCAGATGCATCGCGGAGACCGTGTCCTCGCCTATCACTCCGCGCCTGAGCGTTCCTTGTACGCTCTCGCCGAAGTCACACGCACTCCTTATCCAGACCCCGCCGATCCCGACGGCAAGAATCTGGTCGCTGACCTGCGTGCGCTCGAAAGGCTCCCGCGCCAAGTGTCCCTCGAGGAGATGCGCGAAAATCCCGCCGTGCGGAAAGTGAAATTCTTGAAGAATGTGCGGCTGATCATTTCGCCGCTTCTGGAAGAGGAATATCAGGAGCTGCTGCGCATGGCCGGCATTGTGCCATCTCCTGGCATGCCGCTGCCCTAGTTTGTCAAAGCCGCACCCTTGCCATGTTGACCGTACTCGAAGGAATCAATCTCGGCCGCACACGCGTTGTAGACATGACCCACACCATCAACGATCGCCTGCCTCCGTGGCCGGGCGATAACAAATCATTTGAAGCTCAACCGAACGCCACCATCGAACGCGACGGGTATTTCACACGCAGTTTTTGGACGCTCGAACATTATGGAACGCACTTGGACGCCCCCGCACATTTCCCCCCGGGTAAGACCACCGTTGATCAAATCCCGGTTGAACGCCTGATCGGCCCAGCCGTTATTCTGGATGTTCGTGATCAAGCCGGCCGCAGATCGGCAGCAGCTGCCGATTATCGCGTGCCTGTCTCTCGCTTCGAACAATGGGAAAAGTCACACGGCCCAATTCACGCAGGCGCAATCGTCCTGCTCCGCACCGGCTGCGCGGAGTGCTGGCCCGACGCCAATCTCTACCGCGGGATGGATCCAGATGGCTCGATGCACTTCCCCGGCTTTTCAGTCGAATCCGTGAAATACCTCACATCGAAGAAAATCAGCGGCATCGGCGCAGACGCCATGAGCGTCGATCCCGGCGACTCCAAAAATTACGAAGTCCACCAATTCGCGCTCGGTTCAGATTTGTATCAACTCGAAAATCTCGCCAACGTGGACGCTCTCCCCGAATCCGGCGCATGGCTCATCGTTGCCCCCATCAAGCTCGAAGGCGGCTCCGGTGGTCCCTGCCGCGTCTTCGCCATCGTCCCCGAGTAACAGAGTCCACAGCACAATGGCACAGCCATTCCTGGCTGTGCCTGTTTTTCAAGATCTCGCGTGTGGCTTTCTTCTCTAGAATTCTCTTGACATCGCCATTAACTCTATGGTAATATAAGTTGTAGACTTGGAAGGACTTTTCGAATAGCCTCCCGAAACGGAACTCGCCAATCCTGCCGGACGCATGAAATACGTTGATTTGGAGCCATATTCGTAACTGCGTATTCTAAATCATTTAAAACCCTTTAGAATCCGCAGTTACAAGCCACGCTCGCTAACTCCATTGGAATCAGTAACGGTGTTAACTATAAGGTAATGGAATAAACCCTTTGGAATCTGCAGATACAAAAACGCAACGATCTAAGTCCCGCAGAATCCGCAGTTACAGAAAAAGGGGGAGGGGAGAGGGGCCAGCTTCAAGGTGAAGCTGATTGAGAACGACTTCCGCACCCACTAAATGTCCGCCAAGCGTCCCGCCAAACTTGTGAATTTCTCCAGCAATGCATAGACTCATTGCTCCGATTCGATGAGGGGGAACCGAACCAATCATGCGAAAAACAAGTTTGCTTTGCGCCGCGTGCGCAATCATCTCCTGCGGCCTACTTTTGGCCAGCCAGATTTCCGCCCAGAGTTTTGATGTGAAAACGACCACGCTCAAAAACGGAATGAAGGTCTTAGTCCAGGAGGATCATTCCATTCCCAACGTCGCTCTCTACATTTTCTACCGCATCGGCTCGCGCAATGAGCGCCCCGGCACCACCGGCATCTCCCACTTTTTCGAGCATATGATGTTCAACGGGGCAAAGAAGTACGGACCCGGCCAATTCGACAAGACTATGGAAGCCGCCGGCGGCACCAACAACGCCTACACCTCTTACGACGTCACCGTTTACCAGGATTGGTTCCCGCGCACTGCGCTCGAAACAATTTTCGATCTCGAAGCCGACCGCATCGAGAACCTCGCCTTTGATCCCGCGATGATTAAGTCGGAACGCGGAGTGGTTGCCTCTGAGCGCCGATCCTCGGTGGACAACAGCAATTTCGGAATCCTCGACGAACAACTCTGGGCGGCGGCATTTGAGGCGCACCCCTATCACTGGCCGGTCATCGGCTGGATGGTGGACATCGAAAATTGGAAGATGGAGGACCTGCGGCATCATTTCCAGATGGGCTATTCGCCCTCGAACGCGACCATGGTTGTGGTCGGAGACGTCACCTCCGACGAAATTTTCAAACTGGCGCAGAAATACATCGAGCCGATTCCGTCACACGATCCACCGCCCCCGGTCACGACTCAAGAGCCGCCGCAACTTGGCGAGCATCGCATCGCCGTAAAGAAATTCGCGCAATTGCCTCTCTTGATGATTGGCTACCACGTCCCGCAAAGCACCAGCCCGGATTATTACGCGCTCGATGTGCTGGAAACAATTTTGTTTTCTGGACAAAGCTCCCGCATGTATTCGCGGATTGTGGACAAGGATCAGTTGGCGCTGAGTGTCCGCGGCGGCCAGCAATTTGCCCTAGATCCCACGCTATTCACAATCACCTCACAGCCCAAGGCTGGAGTCGATCCGGCCAATGTGGAGAAGGCCATTTACGATGAACTCGACAAGGTGAAAACCGCCGGCATCACCGATCACGAACTGGAAAAAGCGAGGAACGTGCTTCTGGCGAATTTCTATCGCGAAATGAAAACAATTAATGGACGCGCCAACGCCATCGGTTCCTATGAAGTCTATTTCGGCGATTACCACAAACTTTTTGAAGCCGCCGACGCCTATCAAAAGGTGACCAAGGAAGACGTGCAGCGCGCCGCGCGCACTTACTTCACCGAAAACAACCGCACCGTAGGCACGCTGATTCCGGATAAGTCCGCAACTCAAGCCGGCGGGCAGAAGAGCGGAGGCCAATAACCATGAATCCCGCGCCAAAAGGATATTCCAGGAGAACATTGCGAATGATTCTTGCCGCCCTGACTCCGCTGCTTGTTCTTTCGTTATTCGCGCTGCCTGCAAAAGCGCAGACGGCTTCTCCCTCAGCCAAACTCAAATTACCGCCCTATCAAAAAACAAAGCTCCCGAATGGTCTCACCATCCTGCTGATGGAAAAACACAACCTGCCTTTGGTGAGCTTCAGTATGGACGTGAAAAGCGGATCGACCTCCGATCCCGCAGGCCAGGAGGGCACAGCTTCCCTAGCCGCAGCCTTGCTCCGCAAGGGCACAAAAACGCGCTCCGCCGAGCAATTTTCCAATGACCTAGATTTCATCGGCGGATCGTTCAACGCGGGTGCTTCCACAGATTTCACGTTCATCTCCGCGGAGTTCATGAAGAAGGATCTCGCAAAGGGCCTGGACCTTCTCTCCGATCCAATTTTGAACCCAACTTTCCCCCCGGATGAATTCACCAAGCTCGTTGCGCAGCGGAAAGACGGCATCCGGGCCGCGAAGGATCAGGCGCAAGGAGTCCTCGGCACCTACTTCAACGCCTATCTGATGGGAGGGCATCCCTACGCGCGGCCAACCAATGGCGATGAGCTATCCCTCGCGCAGATCACGCGCGACGCCGTGGCCAAGTTTTACGCAACTTATTACAAGCCGGGGAACGCCATACTTTCCGTCGTAGGTGATTTTGACTCTGCCGAAATGGAAAAAGCCCTGGCCACACAGTTCGGCGGGTGGGCCAATGCAACCGTCCCTGCCGTTCAACTCTCGGCGGCCACACCCGCTCAGGGCAAGCGCCTTCTATTGGTCGATAAGCCCGATTCGACGCAAACTTATTTCCGCATCGGCAACCTGGGTATCGCGCGCACCAGTCCCGACCGCGTTTATGTCAACGTCGTGAACACGCTGTTCGGCGGCCGCTTCACTTCCATGATCAATTCCGCGCTGCGCATCCAGTCCGGTCTCACTTATGGCGCGAATTCTGTATTCGATGAACGCAAGGCCGCGGGCCCGTTCTTCATCAACACTTACACGCGCAACGCCACCACCGAAAAGGCCATGGACATGGCGCTCGAGGTCTTGAAACAATTCCATGAAAAGGGAATCACCGAAGATCAACTTATCTCCGCGAAAAGTTACTTGAAGGGGCAGTATCCGTTGCGAATCGAAACTTCGGACCAGCTGGCTTCACAACTTACGGATCTCGAGTTTTACGGTCTGGACGCAAAGGAAATTGATGATTTCTATCCGAAGGTGGACGCCATGACCATGGCCGATGCCAGGCGTGTAATTGACCGCTACTATCCGCTGGACAATTTGGTTTTCGTGATCATTGGCAAGGCCAGTGAGATTGGTCCAGTGGTAAAGAAATACGCGCCGAATATGGACACGCGCTCCATTTCCGAACCGGGCTATTGGCCCGCGTCCGGAGCACACTGATTGGTCGCGGAGGTCTTCTTCGCCGGATTTTTGAGGAAGGTCAATATTTCGGAAAGCGGCGGTAATCGCAATTCCACTAATTCCGCCGGATCCATCCATTGAGGATTGAAAGTCCTTTCGGGCACTCCGTTGAGCTTGAGCGGATCGTGCTGCACCCCTCACGCGTACGGTGTAATATGAATTGAGGTCATTGCCCGTGCCCGAACTTCCCGAAGTCGAGACAGTCGTCCGCGGATTGCGCGGCCCGCTCGTGGGCCGCCGAATCGTCGGCGTGCGCTTCGGCAAGACCGATTTCATCGACGATCCCATTGCTCTCGGCGAGCAACTCCCCGGTAGCCGCATCTCGAGTGTCGAACGCTTCGGCAAATTCATCAACCTTGCTCTCGAGCCTCTGGATTCCGCCAGCCGCGATTTTCATTTCCTTATCCATCTTGGAATGACCGGCCAGCTCACCTCGCGCAAGCCCTATGAGCCGGTCGCGGCGCACACGCATGCTTTCGTCGAGCTGGATGACGGCCTCGAACTGCGCTACACCGACATTCGCCGTTTCGGACGCATGCTGCTGGTGCCCGAATCGAATATGGGCACGTTTCATCAAAAGGTCGGCCGCGATCCCCTGGAACTCACCGAGAAGGAATTTTTATCTCGCGTCGGCGGCCGCCGGGCACGGATCAAGGCTCTCCTGCTCGACCAAAAAGTTTTAAGTGGAATGGGGAATATCTATACCGACGAAAGCCTGTGGCGGGTGCGCATCCATCCCGCTCGGATCGCGGCGAATTTGCAGCCGCGCCAATTGAAATCACTCTTCGCTGCCATGCGCAAAGTTTTGTCCGCGGCGATCCGCCTGCGCGGCTCATCCATCTCCGATTATCTCGACGCCGCCGGGAGCCCCGGTGAATATCAAGCCCGCCACCGAGTCTACGGCCGTGAAGGCAAGCCCTGCCCGCGTTGCCGCGTAACGATACGCCGCATCATCGTCGCCGGCCGCGGCACACACTTCTGCCCGCGTTGCCAGCCTGCTCCTCGAAAAAATCGTTAGGGAATTAGTCCGCCGCAGTTCCGTGGGCTTGGTCAACCGATCGCAACCGTGGCGCCGCGGCCGCGAATATCAGCTCTCCCCATACGCGCCGGTCGCGCCGATCCAGCCAAATCACGCGACTACGAATTTTTTGAAAGGGAGCTTCATCCAGCAGCTCTCCAATCAACCCGTGAATCCGCTCTTGAAATTCCAGGTTTTCGGAGCGAAATCCATCCGCCGGAATCCCGTCCGCGAGAGGAGGCACGCCCACCAGAAGCGAATAAGTGTCCATCCACCAGGAAAGCCACGATTCCAGTTGATATTGCCGCCCGAATTTGTTTACCAGGTAAGCGTAATTATCAAGCACGGACCGGTCGCAGATAACATGTGGCGCGTGCGCAGCGGCCTCAAGCTCCGCGGCGATTTGCGCGTGCAAAATCCACAGCTGACCTTCGAGCGTCGTACCTTCATTCACGGGAAATGGCGATCTGCGCGCCACTTCCGTCACCAGCTCCACGTTGTAACTTGCTTTTTTCAGCAGCGAGCAGATTTCATAGGCGAGAGTGGTCTTGCCGACGCCATGCGTTCCAATCAGGGCAAGTTTCAATGGGCGATTCCTCTCCCAAGGCACGCCGGAGTTTTAGCACACATTGCAACAAAAGAAAAATAGGTAGAATGTGTGCGCAAGGGAGCGTCAGCGATGAGGGCGGTGCTTCAACGTGTAACCCGCGCGCAAGTTCATGTCGAAGGGCGAACCACCGGGGAAATCGGTGCGGGGCTCGTGATTCTCCTTGGAGTCGGCCGAGAGGACACGTTGGAATCGGCCGCTTATCTAGCCGAAAAGACCGCACATTTGCGGATCTTTTCCGACGCCGAAGGAAAAATGAACCGCTCGATCGTTGATTCCGGCGGAGCCGCTCTCGTTGTTTCGCAGTTCACGCTCTATGGAGACGCGCGCGGCCAGCGACGTCCCGCCTTCACCCGCGCCGCCCCGCCCGACGAAGCCAATCGTTTATATGAAGAATACGTCCGTGCTCTTCGCGCCCTGGGCGTCCCCGTCGAAACGGGCGTCTTTCAAACTCACATGCAGGTTGAGCTCACCAACGACGGCCCCGTCACCATACTCCTCGATTCCGAGAAACTTTTCTGAGGCCAAAGATGAATGTCCCCGCAAGGCTCTCTCAAGTCCGAATCCGGCAAGCCCGCCAGGAAGATTCCGCGGCAGTGGCGCGACTTTCTGGCCAACTTGGCTATCCCGCGACCCGCCAGGTAATCGCCGCTCGCTTGGAAGATGCTTTGCGAGATAGTTCTTCCATCGTGGTCGTCGCCGAAACGCACGCGGGAGAAATCGCCGGTTTCGCGCAATTTGTGAATCAGAGGTTGATCGAATCCGATCCGCGCGTGGAAGTTGCAGCCCTTGTCGTCGACGAATCCGCCCGCGGGCGCGGCGTTGGCCGGCTTCTCCTATCTCACGGTGAGCACTGGGCCCGCGAACGCGGTTGCAATATTGTCAATGTTCGCTCAAATGCCATCCGCGCCGCCGCCCACGCCTTTTACGAACATGTTGGCTATCGGCACTACAAAACCCAGAAAGCCTTCCGCAAGGACTTAGACAAATCGGAATAGCCCGTTGAACACACGCCTTTAGCGATTTGGAAATACATATCGTGTAACGATATAATAGCTATGGATGTCATCGCGCTTGACCGACACCGGATATCGAGCCCTGGCCGAATTCCGCTACCAGATTCGCCATTTCCTCTCGGCCAGTGAAAAATCCGCACGCTCCGCTGGTCTTGAGCCCGAGCAATATCTGCTCCTGCTCGCGGTTCGGGGCATGCCGGTCGGCAATGAGCCTTCGATTCAGGCACTTGCCTTCCGTTTGGGAGTTCATCACAACACCGCGGTGGAGCGTGTTGATCGCCTCGCCCACATGGGGCTGGTGCGACGCAATCGAAGCCGCACCGACGCCCGGGTCGTTCAGGTTGGACTCACTGGTCGCGGCGATCGGATCCTGGAGAAATTGGCGAGGAAGCGCATGACCGAGTTGAGCCAGAGCGGACCCGAATTAATCACTGCGTTGACCAAGGTCGTTTTAGCGACCCAGAGCATGACCAGGAAAAAGTCCGGCCAGCACAGAAATTCAGGAAGTCAGTTGAACCGCCCCTGAACCTGTACGGTGTCCAAAATCGTAAGAGGAGGAGTAAGTGGCCAAAGTATCCAGCGCCGCGAATGTCGCGCACATTCAATCCGGCGGCTCGATAGATTTTCGCACCGAGTTCATCTCAGTTTTGGCCGCGGCGATTGGATTGCTCGCGGGCGTGGTTGCCTATGTTCTTTACAATCTGATTGGCCTTATCACCAACATCGCGTTTTATCACAACTTCTCTTCACAATTCCGCAGTCCGGCGGCGAACCATCTGGGTCTCTGGGTCATTGTTTTGCCAGTCGCCGGAGGTCTAATCGTCGGGGTGATGGCCAAATACGGAACGTCAAAGATCAAGGGCCACGGCATCCCTGAAGCGATGGAGGCGGTGATTACTTCACGCAGCCGCATTGAAGGGAAGGTCGCCATACTCAAACCGCTTTCAGCGGCGATCGCCATCGGTACGGGTGGGCCATTCGGAGCGGAGGGGCCCATCATTCAAACGGGCGGAGCATTGGGATCTCTGCTGGGGCAATTTATTTCCACGACCGCGTCGGAACGCAAAGTGCTTCTCGCGTGCGGGGCCGCGGCGGGGATGGCGGCGACATTCAACACGCCCATTGCAGGCGTCATTCTCGCCATTGAGCTGCTCCTGCTGGAGTTTCGTTCACGATCCTTTATTCCATTGGTCATCGCCACAACGCTCGCCACCAGCGTGCGAGTTCTGTTGCTGGGCTCCGGCGCAATGTTCCATTTCACTGGAGTCGATTTCGACGTTCCTTCAGGATTGCCATACTATCTGGTCCTTGGCCTGCTTTGCGGTTTCGCGGCCATGGGCCTGACCAAACTTCTTTATTGGATTGAAGACCAGTTCGATCGCCTTCCTGTAGATGATCTGTGGCATCCCGCCATCGGCGCGCTGGCTCTGGGAATCATTGGCTTCTTCGTTCCTCGGGTTTTGGGAGTGGGCTACGACACGATTTCCGACATCCTTAACAATCAACTCACACTTCACCTGCTGATTCTCATCATCGTATTCAAATCACTCGCGCTGGTGATTTCCCTGGGTTCCGGGACTTCAGGCGGTTTGCTGGCGCCAACGTTTATGTCCAGCGCTGCTCTGGGGGGAGCTTATGCAATGGGGATTAACTACATTTTTCCCTCGGCGCACCTAGCGCCCGGAGCCTTCGCCCTGGTGGCCATGGGAGCCATATTTGGAGCGGCGTCGCGTTGTACATTTGCGTTCATCGTTTTCGCCTTCGAGATAACACGAGACTACAACTCCGTGTTGCCGCTCATGCTGGTCTGCGTCATTGCCGACATCGTTGCCATCCGTTACCTGCCAAATTCCATCATGACGGAAAAACTGGCACGCCGTGGATTGAACACGCATCAGGATTTTGAGGCCAACGTGATGCGACAGGTAAATGTCGGCGAGGTCATGTTTACCGGCGTTACGACCATCCCTCCAACCATGAAAGTCTCCGAAGCGGTGGACCGCATTGCCGCCGGCGACCCCAACCTTGCGCGTCACCAGGCGCTGCCTATCGTGGACGACCACCATTCTCTCGCGGGAATCGTGACGCAAAATGACTTGATTCGTATGCTTGAGTTGGAAGGTGGCCGCGATAGAACTGTATTGGAGGCCGGCTCGAGTTCTTTGTTTATTTGTTATCCCGATGAGACCGTTTTCGTGGCCCTCAAACGGATGCTCCAGAATAACGTGGGCAGGTTGCCCGTGGTCAGCAGGGAAGATCCTCACCGCATGGTTGGGTACCTCAGCCGTGCCAGTGTAATGGCTTCCTGGGGACGCCATCTGGAAGATGAATCGTTGCGCGAACAAGGTTGGATTGACAAGTTCCGCCTGGGCTCCCCGCGCTCGCTTGCTGAAAAATAATCGGGAGACTCCTCGGTTGGCGGGGCTTGTCTCATTGCGTCTGACATGACAAATTGATGCTGAATTCTGATGAACTCGAATCCCAATTCAAGTCTTGGATCAATCGTTTCCATTTTTCTCTTGTGCCTCTTTGTGACTCTGTGGCGTCTGCTTCCCTTCAACATCGTTTCTTGCGAGAAAAGGATTTCTTAAGGGATGCCTGACAAACCCACCGCGGCGAAACCGTTTTCGTGGAACATCCGATTCCGGGATTGGGCGTCCGGGTTCCTTAAGCGCGAGGATCAGCTCATCCTGGCGCTCGCCCTAGTCATCGGCGCTTTGACCGGAGCGGCGGTCGTCGCCTTTATTCTTGTTACAGAACGTCTTGGGATGCGGCTTTATCCCCCAAATGGCGCGGCCTGGCGTCGTGTTTTGCTCCCGGTCGGCGGCTCTCTTGGGATTGGGTATCTGCTTTTTCGATATTTCCCAAATGCCCGCGGCAGCGGCGTTCCGCAGACGAAGGCGGCACTATTTGCCCGTGATGGAGTCATCACTCTTCGCACGACCATCGGCAAATTTGCATGTACCGCTGCAACTCTCGCCTGCGGGATTCCACTCGGTCGCGAGGGCCCCTCCGTCCAAGTCGGTGGCGGCATTGCTTCCATTCTTGGACGCTTGCTGGGTTTACGCACAGAGCAAGTAAAAAAACTCATTCCCGTCGGCGCTGCCGCAGCCATTGCAGCTGCGTTCAACACCCCGCTCGCTGCAGTATTGTTCTCGCTTGAAGAAGTAATGGGAGATCTTCACGCGCCTGTAATGGGCGCAGTCGTTCTCGCGTCGGCCACGGCCTGGGTCGTCCTTCGCTTGCTCCTCGGTGACAACCCCCTTTTCAAGGTTCCACAGTATCAGCTGGTTCATCCGGTGGAGTTCGCCTTCTATGCTGTGCTTGGAGTTGCCGGAGGGTTGGTTTCCTTTGGATTCACAAAGTTGCTGATCACCATTCGTGCCCGATTCCTGCGGTTCCCCTCAAAAACCATCTGGTTTCAACCTGTCGCAGGCGGTTTGGTTG
>Ga0209415_10000309_pt1 | contig 87967 bp, 85 predicted proteins | sample PeaSoiSIISIP2007_FD_187696 | JGI IMG/M metagenome (GOLD analysis project Ga0209415, IMG submission 187696) | Peat soil microbial communities from Weissenstadt, Germany - SII-SIP-2007 (SPAdes) (version 2) | ecosystem: Environmental > Terrestrial > Soil > Wetlands > Peat | place: Germany... | reverse complement strand
TGCGCATCATCAACGAGCCGACCGCGGCCGCGCTCGCCTACGGGCTCGAGAAGAAGGGCACCGGCATCATCGCCGTCTATGACCTGGGCGGCGGCACCTTCGACATCTCGGTGCTCGAGATCGGCGACGGCGTATTCGAGGTCAAGTCCACCAACGGCGACACGTTCCTCGGCGGCGAGGATTTCGACAAGCGCGTCATCGACTATCTCGCCGACGAGTTCAAGAAGGAGCAGGGTATCGACCTGCGCAGCGACCGGCTCGCGCTCCAGCGCCTCAAGGAGGCGGCGGAGAAGGCGAAGATCGAGCTGAGCTCGTCGATGCAGACCGAGGTCAACCTGCCCTTCATCACCGCCGACCAGCACGGGCCGAAGCACCTCAACATCAAGCTCACCCGCGCCAAGCTCGAGGCCCTAGTCGACGACCTCATCCAGAAGACCATCGATCCGTGCCGGAATGCCCTCAAGGATGCGGGCTTGAAGGCGTCCGAGATCGACGAGGTCATCCTGGTCGGCGGCATGACCCGCATGCCCAAGGTAATCGAGACGGTGAAGCAGTTCTTCGGCAAGGAGCCAAACCGGTCGGTCAATCCCGACGAGGTTGTGGCCGTGGGCGCCGCCATCCAGGCGGGCGTGCTGAAGGGCGAGGTGAAGGACGTCCTGCTGCTCGACGTGACGCCGCTGTCGCTCGGCATCGAGACCCTGGGCGGCGTGTTCACCCGGCTGATCGACCGCAACACCACGATCCCGACCAAGAAGAGCCAGATCTTCTCGACCGCCGAGGACAACCAGACTGCGGTCACCATCCGCGTCTTCCAGGGCGAGCGCGAGATGGCGGCCGACAACAAGCTGCTCGGCCAGTTCGATCTGGTGGGCTTGCCGCCCTCGCCGCGGGGCGTGCCGCAGGTCGAGGTCACCTTCGACATCGACGCCAACGGCATCGTCAGTGTCAGTGCCAAGGACCGGGCCACCGGCAAGGAACAACAGATCCGCATTCAGGCGTCGGGCGGTCTTTCGGACGTCGACATCGACAAGATGGTCAAGGACGCCGAGGCGCATGCCGAGGACGACAAAAAGCGGCGCGAGCTGGTCGAGGCGCGCAACCACGCCGAGGCGCTCGTCCACACCACCGAGCGGACCTTGAAGGACAGCGGCGACAAGATCGCGGCCCCCGACCGCGAGGCCGTAGAAGCGATCGTGCGCGAGCTCAAGACCGCGGTCGCCGGTGAGGATGTGGGCCTGATCACGACCAAGACCGAAGCCTTGGCGCAGGCCTCGATGAAGATCGGAGAAGCCATGTACAAGGCGCAGCAGGCGGGCGCAACACCCGGCGGCGGCGATGGCGGCGCGGCTCCGGGCGGTCCGTCCCAGGCCGGCCCGCCTCCGGGCGGCGGCGGCAACGAAAAGGTCGTCGATGCCGATTTCGAGGAGGTCGACGAGCGTAAGAAGCGCTCGGGCTGAGCGCTCTCTCTCAGCTGATCTGAACCGCCCCGGCGACGCCAGGTCGATCGGGGCGGTTTCGCAAGCACGGTCGAAGTCGAGAGCAGTGGACGATGGCGAAAGCGGATTTTTATGACCTCTTGGGCGTGAAGCGGGACGCCTCGCCCGAGGACCTCAAGAAGGCCTACCGCAAGCTCGCGATGCAGCATCATCCCGACCGCAATCCGGGGGACAAGTCGGCCGAGCAGAAGTTCAAATCGATTAACGAGGCCTACGACATCCTCAAGGACGACCAGAAGCGCGCGGCCTACGATCGCTTCGGTCACGCCGCGTTCGAGAACGGCGGGGCGCGGCCGGGCACCGGCGATTTCGGGTTCGCCTCCGGCTTCGCCGACATCTTCGACGAAATGTTCGGCGACATGATGGGCGGCCGGCGTAGCGGCGGCAGCCCGCGCGGCAACGACCTCCGCTACAACCTCGAGATTCCGCTCGAGGACGCCTTCAAGGGCAAGCAGACCACCATCCGCGTGACCACGATGGCGCCGTGCGATCCGTGCGGCGGCACGGGGGCCGCGCCGGGCTCGAAGCCGGTCAATTGCTCGACCTGCCACGGCAGCGGCCATGTTCGCGCCCAGCAGGGCTTCTTCACCATCGAGCGTACTTGCCCGACCTGCCACGGCGCCGGTCGCGTGATCGACAACCCGTGCCGGAACTGCGGCGGCCTCGGCCGCGTGCGCAAGGAAAAATCCTTGAGCGTCACCATTCCGCCGGGCGTCGAGGATGGCACTCGCATCCGACTCGCGGGCGAGGGCGAAGCCGGCGTGCGCAGCGGTGCCGCCGGCGACCTCTACATCTTCCTGTCGGTCAAGCCCCATCGCCTGTTCCTGCGCGACGGCGCCAACATCCATTGCCGCGTACCGATCGCGGTTACGACGGCGGCCCTCGGCGGAACCCTCGAGGTTCCGGTGATCGATGGCGGCCGCGCCAAGGTCACCATCCCCTCCGGCACCCAATCGGGTCACCAGTTCCGACTCCGGGGCAAGGGCATGTCGGTGCTGCGATCGCCGTCACGCGGGGATATGTATGTCGAGGTTGCCGTCGAGACCCCGGTCAACCTCACGAAGCGCCAGCAGGAGTTGCTGCGCGAGTTCGAGAAGGCGGGCGAGACCAGCCGCACCCAGCCGGAAAGCGAAGGGTTCTTCGCCAAGGTCAAGGAATTCTTCGAGGACCTGCGCGAGTAAGACACCTCCGCGCCGTGAGCCGACGTCCGCGCCTGGCCCAATTCGGCGTGAAATTCCCACTCTATAGCGTATTTCTTTCGCGCGACACCCCTTCCCTGGTCGTATAATGCGACTAATGAACGCTCTGGCGCGGGGGCGCCGGATGTTACGGGGGAAGGGACGATTTTGGTCGGACGTTCCGCGCTGGTCATGACGTTTTTTTGCGCAGGTGTCTGGCCCGCTTCGGCCCAGCAGAACGCCGACCCGGTCGTCCTCGGTATGGCGGTCTCGATTGCCGATGCGCCCTACTACGTGGCCGACGCCAAGGGCTATCTCGCGGCCGAACACATTGCCGCCGACGCCTCCAATTATCGCGGCGCGCAGGACGCGGTTTCGGCGCTCGCGACCGGCCAGATGGACGTGTCGATGGGCGCCATCAACGCGGGGTTCTTTAATGCCGCCAACCAGGGACTCGACCTTCGCGTCGTGGCGACGCTCGGCATCCAGCCCCTGCCGGTGACGGCGACGCCCCTGCTCGCACGCAAGGACTTGTGGGACAGCGGCGCGATCAAAAACGGCGCCGACCTCAAGGGCCGGACCGTTGCCGTCAACACGCCCGGCGCGAGCCCGGAATACTTCCTGTCGCTGATCCTCGGGAAGTACGGGATGACGCTCAAGGATGTTAACGAGACTATGATCAGCTTCCCGGAAATGGTGGTCGCGCTCAGCAACAAGGCGGTCGACGCGGCGATTCCGGCCGAGCCTTTCGCTACGCTGTCAATCCGCCAGGGCTTTGCCGAGCTGGTCAAGCCCGACGCCGGCGCCGGCGGCGGCGACATGACGACCGTGTTTTTCTTCAGCGGCAAGTTCCTGCGCGAGCGGCCTCAGGTCGGGGAGCGCTTCCTGCGCGCCATGATCCGCGGCGCGCGCGACTCGATCGACTACCGCTCCAAGCCCGAGATCGTTGCCATCCTGGCGAAGGCGACAAAGCTGACGGCCGATATCGTCACCTCTGCCTACCCCTACGGCTTCGATCCCGACCTCGACATCGCCAAATACGAGGCGAGCGTCCGCCGCCAGGAGCGCCGGCACATGCTGGACGGCCGGCTCAACTATGCGACGCCGGTGCCGGCGGACCGAATCTTCGATGCCAATATCGTGCATCGCGCCGCCGCGAGCCTCAAGTGACGGCAGGAACCGCATTGGAACGGAGGGCGAATTGATCAGGCGCCTGGCGATCCTTGCCGCGCTCGTGGCCCTGATGCTGCCGGCGGCGGCGCAGGAGAAGACCGACAAGCTTTCGATCGGGCTGGTCATCACGCTGTCCCAGTCGCCCTATTACATCGCGCTCGAAAAGGGCTATCTCGCGGACGAGCACATCGCCATCGAGGAGATGAGCTTCCGCGGCGCGCAGGAATCGATCTCGTCGCTCGCCACCGGCCAGCTCGACGTGAGTATGGGGGCGCTCAACGCCGGGTTCTTCAATGCCCAGCACGAGGGCCTCGATCTGCGCGCGGTGGCGGCGCTCGGCATCCAGCCCGCGCCGGTCACCTCGACTCCGCTCCTTGCGCGCAAGGATTTGTGGGACAGCGGCGCGATCAAGAGCGGCGCCGATCTCAAGGGCAGGGTCGTCGCCGCCAACACGCCGGGCTCGATCCCCGAATATTTCCTGACTCTCATTCTCGGCAAGTACGGCATGACGCTCAAGGACGTGAACGAGACCATGCTCGGCTTCCCGCAGATGCTGGTGGCGTTCTCCAACAAGGGCATCGACGCCGCCTTTCCTGCCGAGCCGCTCGCCACGCTGGCGATCCGGCAGAACCTGGCCGCGCTGGTGCAGCCGGAAGCGGCGGTCGGCAGCGGCGACCTGACGACCGTGGTGTTCTTCAGCGGCGAGCTTATGCGCAACCGCCGCGCGGTCGCCGTGCGCTTCCTGCGCGCGCTGGTCCGCGCGGCGCACGAGACCCAAGGCCGCTACAACGAGGACCCGCAGCTCGCCGCGTTACTCGCGCAAGGGACCAAGCTCGACCTCGACGGCATCAAGGCGGCGGTTCCGTTCGCATTCGACCGCAATCTCGACATCGGAAAATACGTCGAAAGCCTACGCCGGCAGGAGGCCGTGCACATGCAGAACGGCAGGCTCAACTACACTACGCCGCTCGACCTGTCGAAGGTGGTGGACAGCGCGCTGGTACACGAGGCGGCCGCAAGCCTGAAGTGAAGCGCAGGACCGTGGAAGAGACGCCCTACGATAGTCCCGAACCGGCGGCCGACGCTGCGACGCCGATCTATCACGCGCCGCGCGAGCTGGCCGGACAGACCAGTCAACGGTTCCTCGGTACGCTCGCGATTCTCTGGCTCGCCGGAATGGCGTTGCGCCTGACCATCCTCGCGGTGGCACCGGTCCTGCCGATGATCCACCAGGATCTCGGCCTGTCCGAGACCTCGATCGGCACCCTCGGCAGCCTGCCGTCGCTGCTGTTCGCCTTCGCGGCCATCCCGGGGGCGATGCTGATCGCGCGGTTCGGGGCGCAGCCGACATTGGTGGTGGGGCTTTTCCTCACCGCAATCGGCTCCGCGGTGCGGGGCGCCGCGCCCAACATCGTCATGCTCGATGCCGCGACTATCCTGATGGGCGCCGGGATCGCCATCATGCAGCCGGCCATGCCGCCCCTGGTGCGCGACTGGATGCCCGGCCGCGTCGGCTTCGCGACCGCAGTCTACACCAACGGGCTCCTGGTCTCGGAACTCATCGCCGTCGCGCTCGCCATTCCGGTGGTGCTGCCGCTGGCCCATGGCAGCTGGCGGCTCTCGCTCGTGCTGTGGTCGCTGCCGATCCTGGTCACGGCGCTGATCGTGATCGCCTGGTCGCCGCGCGCGCCGCGCTCGGCCGCAGCGCGGTCGATCGGGGCCAGGCGCTGGTGGCCGGATTGGCGCGATCCGCTGGTGTGGCGCCTCGGCATCCTGCTCGGCTCCGTCAACACGATTTATTGGTGCGCGAACACGTTCCTGCCCGACTATCTGCACTCGCTTGGCCGGCCCGACCTGGTCGGCCAGGCCTTGTCGGCCCTGAACGGTGGTCAAATTCCAGGCTCGCTGCTGATGATCGCGGTGGCAGGCCGGCTGGTGCGGCGCCACGCGACCTACATCGCGATGGGCATCCTGCTGGTCGCGAGCGTCGTCGGCATCGTCCTCGGGCAGGCCGAGGCAGTGGTGTGGTGGGCGGCGCTCCTGGGCTTCGCCAACGCGGTGGCGCTCATCCTGATGCTCGCACTGCCGGCGCTGCTCGGCCCGCCTCACGACGTTCATCGCATTTCAGCGGCGATGTTCACCATCTCCTATCCATGCGCCGTGGTGCTGCCGATCCTCGGCGGTTTCGCCTGGGACGTGACCGGAATTCCCGCGCTGGCATTCGCGCCGGTGGCATTGGGCGCCGTCGCGATTCTCGCTTTCTCGCCGGGGCTGAAGCTCGGTCAAACCTGAGTCCGGGACATGCTTGCGCTGATCGGCGCGCTCCTCGTGTTATGCATCGCCGCCACCGCGTGGCGCGCCGGTGAGCGCCGCGCGCGCGAGACCGACGCGCGCCTGTCCGAATTCTCCGCCCGCCTCGCTTTCATTGAAGCTCGCGTCCGGCCGCCGTCCGGGCCGCCTGAGCCGGAAGCGGTAAAGCCGCCCGCCCCAGCCGCGCCGCCACCAGCTCCCGCGCCGGCCCCGCCGCCCGATATCCAGCTCTCTCTGCCGTCCGGCGCCGGCGCGGGCGCGATCATCGCGCGGCTCGAAGAGCGTCTCATGCGACGCTGGATCGCTTGGCTCGGCGCGCTCGCGCTCGCGCTCGGCATCGTGTTCCTGGTCAAGTACACGATCGAGCGCGGCCTGTTCGGCCCGGCGGCGCGCGTCGCCTCGGGCATCGTTCTCGGCCTCGCCCTCCTTGCCGCAGGCGAGTGGACGAGACGGCACAAGCCGGTCCTTGCTGCCGGCCTCCCGCTCGAGCCGGACTATATCCCGCCCGGGCTCAGCGCTGCGGGGATCGTCGGACTGTTCGCGAGCGTTTATGCTGGCCATGCGCTCTATGCGCTCATCCCGGCGGCGGTCGCCTTCGCGCTGCTGGCCGGCGTCGCCGCCGCGGCCGCGCTCCTGTCGCTGGTCCATGGACAGCTCATGGCGCTCCTCGGTTTCGTCGGCGGCTATGTCGCGCCGGCGCTGATCGAGACGCCGAACCCATCGGCGGCGGGCCTGCTTCTTTATGTTTTCCTGGTCACTGCGGGTGCGCTCGTGCTGCTGCGCTGGCAGCGCTGGAACGGACTCGGCTGGGCAGTGACGGCGGGGGTGACGATCTGGGCGTGGCTCGCGCTTCTCATGCCGCGTTCCGAGCTTCCGCTCGGTCTCTATCTCATCGCGGTGCCGGCGCTCTTCGTCCTGACACTGCCCAAGGACGCCGACGAGGGCCGCCCTAGCTTCGTCTGGGCCGCCGCGATCGCGGACGCCATGACCATGGTCGTACTTGTCATCGCCGTCGGCTACCACGCGCAAGCTATCGCCCTCGCCAGCGCCTTGACGGTGCTGCTCGCGGCACTGGGATTGCGCGATCCGGGCTTCGACCGCTTGGCCTGGATCGGCGGCATCATGCAGCTCACGCTGCTCGCGGCATAGGAATTCGGGCGGACATCCTTCGCCACTCCGACCAGCAGCTTCGTGTTCCTCGCGCCGCCCACCTTGTCGCAACCCTATCTCGGCTTCGCGGCCACCGTGGCGGCGGTGTTCGGGATCGGCGGCGCGGTCGCGATGACTCGCGTGCCACGGCCTGGTCGCTGGGCGCTCGTGTCGGCGGGAATGCCCGTCGCCATCCTCGCCCTCGTCTACTGGCGCGCCGTGTTGATGGCCCCGAGCCTGCCCTGGGCAGCGATCGCGCTGGGGCTTGCCGCCATCGAGCTGATCGCGACCGAGCGTCTCAGACCGGCCCAGCCGGCCGCGTCCAACGCCGTGCTCGCCGCCTACGCGGTCGCGACGGTGGCGGCGATCAGCCTCGCCATCGCCATGTCGCTGCGGCTCGGCTGGCTCACCATCGCCTTGTCGCTACAGCTGCCGGCGCTGGTGTGGCTCTACGATCGCACGGGCGTGCGCGCCATCCGTACCACGGCGTTGATTCTGGCCGCGATCGTCCTGGTGCGGCTGCTGCTCAACCCGTCGCTCGGTCAGTATGAAATCGGGCCCGCGCCGGTCTTCAATCTGCTGCTCTATCTTTACGGCGTGCCTTGGCTTGCGTTTCTCGTGGCGGCGCGCGGCTTCCGGCGCAGCGGCGACGATCTCCTGGTCGACGTGCTCGAGGGCGGCATGATCGCGATATTCGTCGCGCTGACCTCGCTCGAGATCCGCCACGCGCTCAACGGCTCGATCGCGCGCCCGCGCTATGACCTGCTCGAGCAGGGACTGCAATCCGACGCCTGGCTTGCGATTTCGCTCGGCACCCTGCCGCGCGGCGCGAAACAGGCGCATTGGGCGCGCCGCGTCGCGTGGCCGCTGTTGCTGGCGGGCGGCGCGTTCAATCTGCTGACCGGTCCGGTTCTAGCGACCAACCCGCTATGGGCACGCGAAGCGATCGGCGCGCTGCCGTTCTTCAATGCCTTGCTGTTTGCCTATCTCGTGCCCGCAATCTTCGGGGCATTCTTTTATCGAGCTTTCCGCCGCATGGCGTTTCCCGGTCCCGCCGCCTGTGCCGGCGTCGCCGCGCTGCTGCTTGCGTTCGTCTATCTGTCGCTCGAGACCCGCCACCTGTTCCACGGCGAATATATCGTCGCTGGCCCGACCTCGGATGGCGAGTGGTACGTCTATTCTGCGGTCTGGCTCGTCTATGGAGCGAGCCTCGTGCTTGCCGGCATGGTGTGGAACTGGCGCGCGCTGCGGCTTGCTGGCATCGCGGTCGGAGCGCTGGTCACGACCAAGGTCTTCCTGTTCGACATGGCGGCGCTGTCGGGCCTGCTGCGCGCGGCGTCGTTCCTCGGCCTCGGTGCCAGTCTCGTCGCGCTCGGCTATCTCTATCAGCGGGTGCTGGCGCCGCCGCGGACTTGAGACTTATTCGGCGGCGCTGCGCGCCCGGGTACGCCGCCGCGGCGCCGGCGCGGCCTCTTGCGCCTCTGCCAGGACCGCGGTGAGCCGCTCGCGGATCGCCTTGATCCGCTCTTCGTGCTCGACCTTGTGGCCGAACAGGTCCTTGACATAGAAAACGTCGACCACTTTCTCGCCGTAGGTCGAGATCTTGGCGCCGAATATCTGCAGGTTGAGCTGCGTCAGGGCGCGCGTCAGCTCGAACAGCAGCCCCGGCCGGTCCCGGCCGTTGACCTCGAGCACGGTGTGAGTACGGCTCGCGGTGTTGCTGATCAGAACGCGCGGCGGCACCGCGAAGACCCGCGTGCGGCTCTCGATCGCGGGCGGCGCATTGAGTTCGATATGCGGCTTCACCCGGCCCGACAGCACGTTCTCGAATAGAACGGCGAGCTTGGCAAGCTTCTCGGGCCGGTCGAAGGCGCCGCCCTGGCGGTCCTGCACCAGGAATGTATCGAGAGCCATGCCATTCGAGAGCGTTAGGATCTTCGCGTCGACGATGTTGGCGCCGGCGAGCGCAAGCGCGCCGGCGATGCGCGAGAAGAGGCCGGGATGGTCGGCGGTATAGAGCGTCACCTCGGTGACCGCGCGTGCCGGATCGACCCGCGTATCGACGGTCAAGGGCGCGCCGCGACGCTCGGCGTCGCGCGTCAACCGCGCGTGGCGCACCAGCGTCTGCGGATCGAACGACAGCCAGTAGTTGGGATAGGTCTTGGCCGCGAAACCGGCGAACTCCGCGTCGGAGAAGTCGCGCAGCAATTCGCGCACCGCCTGCTGCCTGGCCTTGATGCGCACGTCGGCGGTATCGCCAACTAGGCCCCCCGACATGAGCTCAAAGGCGCGGTGATAGAGCTCGCGCAGGAGCGTCGCCTTCCAGCCGTTCCAAACCTTGGGGCCGACTGCGCGGATGTCGCATACGGTGAGAATGAGCAGGAGATTGAGCCGCTCGGGCGACTGCACGCGCTCGGCGAAGCTGCGGATCGTCTCAGGATCGTCGATGTCGAGCTTGAAGGCGGTGTTGCTCATCAGCAGATGCCAGCGCACCAGCCAAGCGATCGTTTCGGTCTCTTCGGCCGTGAGCCCGACCCGCGGCCCCAGCTTCTCCGCCACCTTCTCGCCGAGGATGGAATGGTCGCCGCCCCGTCCCTTGGCGATGTCATGCAGCAGCAGCGCGAGGAAGAGCGCGCGGCGCGACACGATCTTCTCAATGAGAGCCGACGCCAGCGGCAGATCCTTCTTCAGCTCGCCGCTCTCAATCTGGTGCAGGATGCCGATCGCGATGATGGTGTGCTCGTCGACCGTGTGCACGTGATACATGTCGTACTGCATCTGCGCGACAACGCGACCGAAATCGGGGATGAAGCGGCCGAAGACGCCGGCCTCGTTCATGCGCCGCAATGCGGTCTCGGGATCCTTGCGCGAGGTGAGGATCTCCATGAAGAGCCGGTTCGCCTCGGGATCGGCGCGGAGGGCGCCGTCGATCAGCTTCAGCGACTGGGTGATGAGACGCAGCGCGTGCGGATGGATGTCGAGCCCGTGTTCCTCGGCGGAGTGGAAGAGGCGGATCAGGTTGACCGGATCGTCGCGGAACGCGCGCTCGTTCGCGACGTCGAGCCGGCCGCCATCGACCGTGAAGCCGTCGACGTGGCGCTTGCGAAAGCTCCAGCGCCGCCAGGACAGGCGCGGCTGGCGCTGAAGCTCGGCTTCGAGCAGCGCACAGAAGATGCGCGTCAGGTCGCCCACGTCCTTCGCGACCAGGAAATAATGCTTCATGAACCGCTCGACGCCGCGGGTGCCGGCATGGTCGGTGTATCCCATGCGGCGGCCCACTTCGGTCTGCAGATCGAAGGTCAGGCGGTCCTCGGCGCGGCCGGTGATGAAGTGGAGATGGCAGCGCACGGTCCAGAGGAAATTCTGCGCTCGCGCGAAGCGCTGCGCCTCGTCGGCCTCGAGCACGTGGCGTTCAACAAGCTCGTCGACGCTGTCGACGCGATAGATGTATTTCGCGATCCAGAACAGCGTGTGGAGATCGCGCAGGCCGCCCTTGCCTTCCTTGACGTTGGGCTCGACCAGGTAGCGCGATTCGCCGAGCCGCGCGTGGCGCTTGTCGCGCTCTTCGAGCTTCGCCTCGAGAAAAGCGGCGGCCGAGCCCTTGATGATTTCGGCCTCGAAGCGGCGCTTCAGGTCGAGATAGAGCTGCTGGTCGCCCCAGACATAGCGCGCCTCGAGCACGGCGGTGCGGATGGTGAGGTCGGTCTTGGCCCGCGCCAGCGTCTCGTCGATGGAGCGCGTCGCCTGGCCGACCTTGAGCCCCATGTCCCATAGCGTATAAAGCAGGTACTCCACCACCTGCTCGGTGTGCGGCGTCTGCTTGTAAGGATAGAGGAACAGGAGGTCGATGTCGGAGAAGGGCGCCAGCTCGCCGCGGCCATAGCCGCCGACGGCGATCAACGCGATGCGTTCGCCCTCGGTCGGATTGGCAAGCGGATAAACATTGGCGACGGTGAAGTCGTATAGTACGCGGATGATCTGATCGACGAGAAACGCCAGCGCCCGCGTCGTCTCGGTACCCGAGGCGCCGGCTTCGAAGCGCCGCTGCGCCTCCTCGCGGCCGGCCTGCAGCGCCTGCTTCAAGAGGTCGGCGACACGGGCGCGCTGGGGCTCGCCCTCTTCGGCGAGCGCTTCGAGCGCCGCCTGAAGCGCGCGGCGGTCGACGATGTCGCGTTGGCGCTGGATGAGGCTCATAGCGGCGCCATCCTACACCGCCACCCCCTGCGAAGCCATTACGCCCGTCACCGCTGCGACAGGCGGCCGTCGATCGGGTCGCCGAACGGGACCCAGGTGGTGCCGTCGAAGCGCACCAGCCGCATCGATTTCACCGGGGTGTAATCGGTCGGCGAGGTGCTGAACACGATCCCCGGCTGCAGCATCGGCAGCGCCAGGTTCTCGATATGGGTTACTTGCCGCATCATGTTCTCGCGCGAGAGGTCGTCGCCGCAGCGCTTGAGCACCTGCACCAGCACCGAGGCCTCGACATATCCCGTGACGTTGAAGAGGTCGGCGGTGTCGCCGCCCGGCAGGTACTTTTCCATCCAGGCGAGCCAGTCCTTGTAGCCCTGATCGCCCTTCCATTGCGGATCGGTGGGGTCCTTCAAATAGGCGGTCGAAACCAGGCCCACCGATTTCTCGAGCCCGGCCGGCTTCAGCACGGCGGCGACGGCGCTGCCGGTGTAGCTGACGAAATAGCGCGGCCTCCAGCCGATGTCGTAGACCTTGCGGATCGCCTGGGCCGAGAATTTGGGGGTGACGACGGTGAAGAGCGTATCGGCGCCGGAGCCCTGGAGCGACAGCACCTGCTGGTCGATGGTCGGGTCGCTGACCTCGTAGGAGGCCGAAGCGACGATCATTTTCGCCGCCGCCGCGCCCAGCCCCTCTTGGAACCCTTGGAGCAAGTCCTTGCCGAAATCGTCGTTCTGGTAGAGCACCGCGACCTTGGCGTCGGGGGTATGCGAGAGGATGTATTTCGCATAGACCCGGCCCTCGACCAGGTAGCTCGGCAGGAACGCCATGGTCCAGGGGAAATGCTCGGGGTCGGCAAGATGGCTGCTGCCGGAGCCGACCCAAAGTTGCGGCACCTTGCGGTCGTTGAGATATTTGCGGATCGCCATGTTGCCCGGCGTGCCGATGGTGCTGAAGACGAAGGCGACCTGCTCTTCCTCGACCAGCTTGCGCGTCTGCTCGACGGTGCGGGGCGGGCTGTAGCCGTCGTCGAGCTGGACGAATTCGAGCTTGCGCCCGTTGACCCCGCCCTGGTCGTTGATCATGCGGAAATAGGCGGCCTCGGCGCGCCCGATCTGGCCATAGGCCGAGACCGGGCCGCTCAAGGGTAAGGTCTGGCCGAACTTGATCTCGGTATCGCTGATTCCGGGTGCGTATTGCTTCTCGGCCCAGGCCGGGGCGGCCATGAGCGCGAGGCACAGCGGAACGGCAAGACGGGCAAGCGCCAGCTTCATCGATCCCTCCCTCGCCCGTTCTGCGGCGGGCCGGGCGAAAGGGTAGCATTGCGGGCTGGCGAGGTCACGGGGCGCGGGATCAGGTGGTGGGCGCCAGGCGCGGTTTGCCGCTTCCGGCCCTATTCGTTCATTGGGCCAGTCCGAGGAAGCAGGCGCGAGCCCGCCTCCCCCGTGCTAGGGTTTCGCGAAGCGCGGCCCGAGCAAATCAAGCGGCGCGACGACCTTGCCATGGGAGGAACGACATGGGGTGGGCACGGACCACGGCCATAGCGGCCTTCGCATTTCTTGCCTTGAGCGCAGCCTCGGCGGCCTCGGCGGAGACGATCAAGATCGGCGTCAGCAAGATCGCGAACTGCGCGCCGATCGCGGTCGCGCTCGCCAAGGGCTATTTCACGGCCGAAGGGCTCGACGCGCAACTCACCATCTTTCAGGCGCAGGCGCCGGTCGCCGTCGCGGTGGCGTCGGGCGATCTCGATTTCGGCGACGCCGCCCAGACGGCCGCGCTTTACAATCTGGGCGTGGACGGGCGCGTGCGCATCGTCGCGAGCGGCGCCGCCGAGGCGCCGAGCTTCCATGCCCTCGCCCTCGTCGCCTCGAACAAGGCCTTCGCGGCCGGGCTCAAATCGCCACGCGATCTGCCCGGACATTCCTTCGCGCTGACGCAGATGGGCACCGGCCTGCAATACAGCCTCGGCAAGATCGCGGCGAAAGAGCGGTTCGACTTGAGCACGGTGACGCTCATGCCGCTGCAGTCGAACCCCAACATCGCCTCGGCGGTCGCCGGCGGCCGGGCGGACGCCGCCGTCTTCGACTCGACCAACGCCCTGCCGCTCATCGAGAAGGACGAGGTGAAGCTGATCGGTTGGGTCGGCGACTTGACCGGCTACACGCCGGCCTTTCTCATGTTCGCGTCGCGCGACATGGTCGACCATCATAGCGACACCGTGAAGCACTTCCTCGCCGCCTACCGCAAGGCGGTGCGCGACTATTACGTCGCCTTCACCGATGCGCAGGGCATGCGCAAGGACGAGCCGACCGCCGCTGCGGTTCTCGACGTCATCGCCAAGTGGGTCGAGCAGCCGCCCGCGCGCGTGGCGCTCGGCCTGCCCTATTTCGACCGCGACGCGCGGGTCGATATGGCGGCGACCCAAGACCAGATCGACTGGTATCGCTCGATCGGCGCCATCAAGGGCAGCGTGCTCGCCGCCACAGTTGTCGACCAGCGCTATGCCGTCGACCGTCCCGAGACGAACGCCGCGGCGCACTGATCCAAGTCGCGTTCATTTCCCGTCTGCCAACCCTTTGAGCTTGTATATGAGTTCGAGCGCCTCGCGCGGGCTCAGCTCGTCGGGCCGCACCGCGCCGAGCGCCGTCTCGAGCGCCGAGGGGGCGGGCGGCGCCGGCGCCGCGCGCGCTACAACAAAGAGCGGCAAATCCTCGGCGAGGCGTGTCAGCGCGCTCCCCTGCTCGCCGCTCTCGAGCGTCTTCAGCACCTCCTCGGCGCGCGCCACCACCGGCGCCGGCAGGCCTGCGAGCTTTGCCACGTGGATGCCGTAGGAGCGGTCGGCCGCGCCCGGCGCCACCTCGTGCAGGAACACCACGTCGCCCTGCCATTCCTTGACCCGCATCGCATAGCACGCGAGATCGGCGAGCTTGGTCGCCAATGCCGTCAGCTCGTGGAAGTGGGTCGCGAACAGGGTACGGCAGCGATTGACCTCGTGCAGATGCTCGATCGTCGCCCATGCGATCGACAAGCCGTCGAAGGTGGCCGTGCCGCGCCCGATCTCGTCGAGGATGACGAGCGAGCGCGGCGTGGCGCGGTTGAGGATCGATGCGGTCTCGACCATCTCGACCATGAAGGTCGAGCGCCCGCGCGCCAGATCGTCGGCCGCGCCCACCCGGCTGAACAGGCGGTCGACCACGCCGATCCGCGCCCGCTCCGCCGGCACGAACGATCCCATCTGCGTCATCACCGCGATGAGCGCGTTCTGGCGCAGGAACGTGCTCTTGCCGGCCATGTTGGGGCCGGTGAGGAGCCACAGCCGCCGGCCCGCCTCGAGCGCGCAGTCATTGGCGACGAAGCCCGGCCCGTGCGCGCTCCTGAGCGCCGCCTCGACCACGGGATGGCGGCCGGCGACGATCTCGAACCCCGGCCCGTCCTCGATCTGCGGCCGGCAATAGCGCTCCTCCGCTGCCAGCTCGGCGAGCCCCGCCGCCACGTCGAGCGCGGCGAGCGACGCGGCCGCAAGCGCGATCGCCTCGGCGCGCGCCACCGCCTCGCCGACCAGGTCCTCGAAGCATTTGAGCTCTAGCGCCAACGCCTTGTCGGCGGCGCTTGAGATCTTGCTTTCGAGCTCCCCCAATTCAACCGTGCCGTAGCGCACCGAGGACGCCATGGTCTGGCGATGGATGAAGCCGGGCCCGAGCTTGCCGACGTGAAGCGGCGTCACCTCGACGTGATAGCCCAGGATGTTGTTGTGGCGGATCTTGAGCGAGGGAACGCCGCTCTCCCCGGCATAACGCGCCTGGAGATTGGTCACCATGCGCCGACTCTCGTCGCGCAAGCCCCGCAATTCGTCGAGCGCGGGGGAATATTCGCGCGCGATGAAGCCACCGTCACGCGCGAGCACCGGCAGGTCCGCGGCAAGCGCGCGCGTCAGGCGATCGACCAGAGCGAAATGCTCGCCCAGATCGCGCTCGGCGCGGGCGAGGAGCGGCGGCACGCCCTTGCCGCGCATGAGGCCGCGCAGGGTCGCGGTTTCGCCCAGCGTGTCGCGCAAGCTCGCCAAATCGCGCGGGCCGCCGCGCCCCAGCGCCAGCCGCGCCATCGCGCGCGCCATGTCGGAGGTGCGGCGCAAGAGGTCGCGGATGTCGCGGCGCAGGCGCTCCTCGCCAGCGAGGAAGGCGACCGCGTCGAGCCGCTCGTTGATCGCGGCGCGGTCTGTCAGCGGCGCCGCGAGATGAGATGCGAGGAGGCGCGCGCCGGCGCCGGTGACGCTGCGGTCGATGGTCGCGAGCAGGCTGCCCTTGCGCTCGCCGGCGAGGGTCTCGCCGAGTTCGAGATTGCGCCGCGTCGCCGGGTCGATCTCGAGGAACGCGCCCGCGGCGAGCTGGCGCGGTGGCAGCAGCGGCGGCACCTTGCCCTGCTGCGTCAGCGCGACGTAATCGACGAGCGCGCCCAAAGCCGCCAGCTCGGCGCGGCCGAAATTGCCGAAGCCGTCGAGCACGCGTACGCCGTAGAGCGCCTCGAGCCGCTTGCGCCCGTTCTCGCTGTCGAAGCGCGGATCAGGGAGAGACGTGAGCGCGCCCTTCCATTCGCCCCACAGCTCGAAGAGGTCGGGACGCTGGACCAGCCGTTCGGGCAGTAGGATCTCGCCTGGCCGCAACCGCGCCAGCGCGGCGGCGAGACCCTTGTCATCGAGTTCCTGCGTCTCGATCTCGCCCGTGGAGAGATCGAGCCAGGCGAGGCCCAGGGCGCGCCCCGCCTCGCCCAGCGCCACGAGATAATTGTGCGCGCGGGCATCGAGCAGCGTGTCCTCGGTGATGGTGCCGGGGGTCACGATGCGCACGACGGCGCGCCGCACCGGCGACTTGCCGCCGCGCTTCCGCGCCTCGGCGGGGTCCTCCATCTGCTCGCACACGGCAACGCGGAAGCCCTGGCGGATGAGGCGCGCGAGATAGGCCTCGGCGGCATGGACGGGAACGCCGCACATGGCGATGTCCTCGCCCTCGTGCCGGCCGCGCTTGGTCAACGTGATGTCGAGCGCGGCGGCGGCACGCGCCGCGTCCTCGAAGAACAGCTCGTAGAAATCGCCCATGCGATAGAACAGGAGACAATCGGGATGAAGGCGCTTCAATTCGAGATATTGCGCCATCATCGGCGACGCCTCCGCGGCGGACGGCACGGGCGGGGCGCGCGGAAGGTCGTTCATCGCCGCGGACGGTAGCATCCCGGGGCGGCCTGGGAAACGCCGGCAACCCTGGCGGCCCAGGGATTGCGGCCGGCGCGGCGGCGGCCACAAGAATATCTCCCCAATAATTTTTTGCGGCCGGTGAACCATCGTGCCGGCAGGGGCGTATCACCTATGGACCCTGTCGCGTTCCCCCGCGACATTCCCCCCCGACTAGCCCCGCTTCGGCGGGGCTTTTTCTTGCGCGCTCCCTGCATCGCTCTTAAGAGAGGCGGCGAAGGAGCGTCCATGGCTCAAACCGAATCGCGACCGACGCGCGGTGGCAGGGCAAGCCCGGCCGGCGCGCGGCGCGTCGCCGTGCCGCGCCTCCTTCTCGGTGGGCTGGTGCTGTCGCTGCCGGGCCTTTTGGCCCTCGTGGTGCTCGCCGGATTCGGCCTGGTAGGGCCGGGCGCCGCGGCGGTGGCGGCGGTCGCCGTCTATGCCGGCGTGTTGCTGCTGTTCAAGCCGCTCGCCTTCGGGCTAGCCGCGGTTCAGACCGCGATCGAGACGATGGCGGCCGACGAGCGCGCCGCGCCCGAGATCGAAAGCTGGGCGCCGTCGGTGCGGGATTTGTGGTTGGCACTCGGACGCTGGATGCGAAGCACGCGGCTCAGAGACCAGGTGCGCGACGACGAACTCGAGGCCTCGCGCGCGGTGGTCGCAGCGCTGCCTGAGCCGCTCCTGCTGCTCGATGCCGACCGCCGCGTCGTCAGCGCCAACGCCGCCGCCGACGCGCTCTTGGGCGAGCGGCTGCTGGAGCGCGACCTCGCCGGGGCGCTGCGCCATCCCGCCTTGCTGGCCGCCGCCGACGCCGTGCTGCGCGGCGAAGGTCAGCGCGTGGTCGAGTTCGAGCTCACGAGCCCGGTCGAGCGCCACCTGTCGGCGCGGATCGCGCCGCTGTCACCCCGCAACCATGACGGCGCGGTCGCGCTGCTGCTCTTGAACGATCTCACCGCCATCAAGCGCGCGGAGCAGCTGCGCGCCGATTTCGTCGCCAATGCGAGCCACGAGCTGCGTACCCCGCTCGCCTCGCTGGTGGGGTTCATCGAGACGCTCAGGGGACCGGCGCGCGACGACCGCGCCGCGGGCGAGCGCTTTCTCGCCATCATGGCAGAACAGGCCAGCCGCATGCAGCGTCTGGTCGGCGATCTCCTGTCGCTGTCGCGCATCGAGATGAACGAGCACCGCTCGCCGACTGGCGCGGTCGATCTCGGCGCGGTGATGCGGGGCGTGGCGGACACGCTGGAGCAGCGCGCCGAGGCGCGCGGCATGCGCATAACGCTGACCCTGCCCGACGATATGCCGCCCGTGGTAGGGGACGCCGACGAACTGACCCAGGTGTTCCAGAACCTGATCGACAATGCCATTAAATATAGCGCAGCGGGCTCGGCGGTCGAGGTGGTTGCCAGTCGCTCCGCCCGGCTCCTGCCGGGCGCCCGGGCGGGTCCGCGCGCCACCGTCTCGGTGGCGGTGCGCGACCACGGCGCCGGCATCGGCCGCGACCACCTGCCCCGCCTGACCGAGCGGTTCTACCGGGTGGACGCGGCCCGCTCGCGCGAGCTGGGCGGCACCGGCCTGGGCCTCGCGATCGTCAAGCACATCGTCAACCATCATCGCGGCGCGCTCGAGATCGACAGCGAGCCCGGCCAGGGCTCGGTCTTCACCGTTCACCTGCCCGCCGCGCCTCTGTCATAAAACCGCAACGAAGCGCCTGTACTCCTCACCGTAAAAGGGGAGAGGCATTTGAGCGCTATGACCGGGGCGGGTCCGGCCGGTAGCGGCGCGGGGCTCGAAGCGGCGCCGCGGCGGCTGGGACGGCTGCGGCTGGAAGATGCGCTCTTTCGCGGCACCACGCGGGCCTTTGCCGTGGGCGTGCTGCTGCTCCTGCTGGCGGTGATGCTCTCCCTGGTGATCGGGTCGATTCCGGCGATCTCCAAGTTCGGCTTCGGCTTCCTGTGGGAGCAGAGGTGGAACCCGGTCAAGGAGATCTTCGGCGCCCTGCCGGCGATCTACGGCACGCTGATTACCTCGGCCATCGCCATGGTGATCGCGGTGCCGGTCGGGCTCGGCATCGCTCTCTTCCTGACCGAGCTGTGCCCGCCCTGGCTCAGGCGGCCGATCGGCACGCTGATCGAGCTTCTGGCGGCGATCCCGAGCATCATCTATGGCATCTGGGGCCTGTTCGTGCTGGCGCCGGTGCTGCAATCGACGGTACAGCCGGCGCTGGTCTCGACCTTGGGCGCGCTGCCGTTCTTCGGCGCCTTGTTCGCCGGACCGCCTCTGGGACTGGGCATCCTGACCGCTGGCTTCATCCTCGCCGTCATGGTTCTGCCCTTCATCGCCGCGGTGTCGCGCGACGTGTTCGTCACCGTTCCGCCAGTCTTGCGCGAGAGCGCCTATGGCATCGGCGCTACCACCGCCGAGGTGGTGCGCGACATCGTCGTCCCCTACACCCGCGTCGGCGTCATGGGCGGCGTCATGCTGGGGCTCGGCCGGGCGCTGGGCGAGACCATGGCAGTCACCTTCGTGATCGGCAATTCGCACCATATCGCCACCTCGCTGCTCGGGCCCGGTACCACGATTTCCGCGACCCTCGCCAACGAATTCACCGAGGCGGTGGGTGACCTTTACACCTCATCGCTCATCGAACTGGGTCTGATCCTGTTCGTCATCACCTTCATCGTGCTGGCGGCGGCGAGGCTGATGCTGATGCGGCTCGAGCAACAGGCCGCGAAATGACCATCTACGCCCGCCGCCGCACCGTCAATTTCGTCATCCTGACCCTGTCCTACGCGGCGACGGCGGCGGGGCTCATCGTCCTGTTCATGATCCTGGGATCGCTGTTGTGGAACGGCGTCCCCGCGCTCGGCGCCACCCTCTTCACCCAGACGACGCCGCCGCCCGGAAGCCAGGGCGGGCTCCTCAACGCCATCTTCGGCAGCGTCGTCATGACCGCGGCGGCGACCGCTTTCGGCACGCCCATCGGCATCCTCACCGGCACCTACCTGGCCGAGTTCGGGCGCGGCAGCCAGCTCGCGCCCGTGGTGCGTTTCGTCAACGACATCCTGCTGAGCGCGCCCTCCATCATCATTGGCCTATTCGTCTATGAGGTGATGGTGGTGCCGATGGGTCATTTCTCGGCCTGGGCCGGGGTCGTGGCGCTCGCCATCATCGTCATCCCGGTGGTGGTGCGCACCACCGAGAACGTCCTGGTGCTGGTGCCCGCGAGCCTGCGCGAGGCGGCGAGCGCCTTGGGCACGCCGCAGTGGAAGGTCGTCGTCAAGGTTATCTACCGCGCCGCGGTCCAGGGCATGCTCACAGGCGCGATGCTGGCCGTGGCGCGCATCGCTGGCGAGACCGCGCCGCTGCTCTTCACCGCCCTCAACAACCAGTTCTGGAGCGGCAACATGAACGGGCCGATGGCGAACCTGCCGGTGGTCATCTTCCAGTTCGCCATGAGCCCCTATGCCGATTGGCAAGTGCTGGCCTGGGGCGGCGCCGCGCTCATCACCTTCACCATCCTGTTCCTCAACATCCTGGCCCGTTGGGTCGCAAGCCGAGGCAGCTTCTCGCAATGAGCATCGAAGTCGCACCCATGGTCACGTCCGCCCCCGCTCCGCAGCCGTTGCGCACCCATCTCGCGGCGCCGACGGTGCCCTCGGACAAGCCGCACGCGCTCGAAGCGCCCTCGACCAAAATCACGGTCAAGGACCTGCGCTTCTATTACCGCAACTTCGAGGCGGTGAAGGGCGTCAGCCTGGCGCTGCACGACAAGCGGGTCACTGCCTTCATCGGCCCATCGGGTTGCGGTAAATCGACCCTGCTGCGCTGCCTCAACCGCATCTACGAGCTCTATCCGCACCAGCGCGCTACCGGCGAGGTGCTGATTGACGGCCGTAACATCCTCGACCCGCGCGAGGATCTGAACCTGCTCCGGGCGCGCGTCGGCATGGTGTTCCAGAAGCCGACGCCGTTCCCGATGTCGATCTACGACAACATCGCCTTCGGCATCCGGCTTTACGAGAACCTGCCGGCGCAGGATCTCGACGAGCGGGTGGAGCAGGCGCTGCGGCGCGCCGCGCTGTGGGACGAGGCCAAGGACAAGCTCAAGGAAAGCGGGCTGTCGCTGTCGGGCGGCCAGCAGCAGCGCCTTTGCATCGCCCGCGCCGTCGCGGTCAAGCCCGAGGTGCTGCTGCTCGACGAACCGTGCTCGGCACTCGATCCCATCTCCACCCAGCGCATCGAGGAGCTGATCGCCGAGCTCAAATCCGACTATTGCATCGTCATCGTCACGCACAATATGCAGCAGGCGGCGCGCAGCTCGGACTACACTGCCTTCATGTATCTGGGCGAGCTCATCGAATTCGCCGAGACCGAGCCGATGTTCACCCATCCGAAGATGCGACAGACCGAGGACTACATCACGGGCCGCTTCGGCTGAAGGAGTTGGCGATGGCATCCGAGCATATCATCAAGAGCTACGACCAGGAGCTGCACCGGCTCGACAACATCGTCTCCGAGATGGGCGGGCTCGCCGAGAGCCAGCTCGGCATGGCAATGGAGGCCATGGTCAAGCGCGACGCCGACCTCGCCGCCACGGTGATCGAGAGCGACGCCAAGGTCGACGAGCTGGAGCGCGAGATCGAAAGCCTCGTCGTGCGGCTGTTGGCGCTGCGCCAACCGATGGCGCGCGACCTGCGCCAGATCATCGCCGCCTTGAAGATCTCGACCGACCTCGAGCGCATCGGCGACTATGCCACCAACGTCGCCAAGCGCTCGATCGCGCTCGACCAGATCCCGCCGGTGCGGCCGGTCCACGCGCTGCCGCGCATGGGCCGCGTCGCCGGCGCCATGATCAAGGACGTACTCGACGCCTATGTCGGGCGCGACGCCGACAAGGCGATGGCGGTGTGGCTGCGCGACGAAGAACTCGACGAGATGTACACCAGCCTGTTCCGCGAGCTTTTGACCTATATGATCGAGGACCCGCGCAACATCACCTCAGGGACCCATCTCCTGTTCATGGCGAAGAACCTGGAACGCATCGGCGACCACGCTACCAACATCGCTGAGACGCTCTATTTCCTTGTCAACGGCACGACGATGCAGCAGGTGCGACCCAAGGGCGACCGCACCAGCCTCGCCTTGACGCCGGCCGACGAGCCCGAGAAGGCCGGGGGTCAAGCCTGATGCGTCCCGCAGTCCTCGTCGTCGAGGACGAACCGTCGCTCTCGACGCTGCTGCGCTACAACCTGGAGAAGGAGGGTTTCTCGGTCAGCGAGGCGCGCGACGGCGAAGAAGCGCTGCTGCAGCTCAAGGAGCAGAAGCCCGACGCAGTGCTGCTCGACTGGATGCTGCCGCGGCTCTCGGGCCTCGAGCTGTGCCGTCAGATCCGCCGTGCCCCCGCCTGGCGCGACCTGCCGGTGATCATGCTGACCGCGCGCGGCGAGGAGGCCGACCGCGTGCGTGGCCTCGACAGCGGCGCCGACGACTATGTGGTGAAGCCGTTCAGCACCAGCGAGCTGATCGCCCGCCTCAAGGCAGTGATTCGCCGCGCCCGGCCCAGCGCCGGCGCCGAGGTGCTGAAGATCTTCGACTTGGCGCTCGACATTTCGGCCCACCGCGTGACGCGCGACGGCGAGTCCGTGCATCTGGGACCCACCGAATACCGCCTACTGCGGTTCCTGCTCGAGCGGCCGGGGCGGGTATTCTCGCGCGAGCAGCTCCTCGACGCGGTGTGGGGCCGCGACGCCGAGGTCGAGCTGCGGACCGTCGACGTCCATGTCCGGCGCCTGCGCAAGGCGCTGAACCATGGCGGTCGCAAGGACCTCATCCGCACCGTCCGCTCCGCCGGCTACGCGCTCGATTCCGCCCGCGCCTGACGCCGCGGCAGGATGACGCAGGCCACCCGCCCGGCCATTTCGCCGGCGATCTTAACCATTTCGTAACCTTAAGCGGCGTTAATGGTACCGCACCGAAAGGTGCGATGGTCCCATTGGGGCGCCATCACGAAACGGCAAACCCGGGGCGACCCGGCGACGCAAAGCTTCCGGTCTCGGATGAGACAGCGGGGCTACCGAATGAGAGGAGCAGCCATGTTGGACCTTTCGCAACCGCCTCGCCGGCTCACCATCTCGTCGCAAACGGTCGAACTTCTCCTGGACCTGGTCGCGATCAAGCTCGACGCGATGGAGATCGAGGACCGCGACGACCGCACCATCCGCACCCTCCAGCGCGCCCGCGACGAACTGCGCTTGATCGAGGCGGCGGCACGGCCCGCGCCAGAGCGCCGCGGCCCGGGCCGACCGCGCCGGGAGCATCACGCCGCGGTTTGAGCTAGACTGGCGCATTCGTCGCCAGGTGCAGGAGGAGACCAATGACCGTGCGGCTCGCCGCCGTGATCGCCGCGCTCTTCCTCTGCGGCGCCGGCGCGCCCACCGACAACGCGGCGCCGCCATCGCCGCCGCTCGACCAACGCGACATCCTGCCCGGAACGGAACCGCCGCTCGATCATTCTCCGGAGCCGCCGCGCATCTCGCCGGCGCGCTTGCCGCCGCCCGCGCCCATGCCTGCGCCGCTGATCCAGGCCGCGCCCGCGCCCAATTACGCGCCCGGCCTGCCGTCCGGGCCGGTGACCAATTACGGCACTGGCGGCATGCAGGCGCCGCCGGGCGCGCCGCCCAACCCGCCCTATCCGCCCGGCGGGCTCATGCACTAAGCCCGTCATTGACCGGCACGTTCTCGGGCTTCAGCTCGTAGCCCGAGTTGCGCGCCTGCTGCACCATCAAGGTCGCGAAATCCTGGTCCGCGAAGCCGAGCCCGACCAGGTTCTGGATGATCTCGCGCGTCAGCGCCGTCACCGGCATCGGCGTGTCGGTCTTCTTGCCGGCGGCGAGGCCCAGTTCCAGATCCTTGCGCAACAGCACCGGCGTGAAGGTCGGCGTGAAGTCGCAATTGACAAGCGCCGGCGACTTGTAACGCGTGAACATCGAGCCCATCACGCTCTTGTTGATGAACTCGAGGAAGAGGTGGCGCGGCACGCCGCTCTTCTCGGCGAGCGCCGTGACTTCGACCAGCGACTGGATGACGACCCCGAGGAACACGTTGTGGCAGATCTTGACCATGCGCGCGAGCTCGCCCTCGCCGACATAGCTGACGCCCTGGCCGAGACGCTCGAGATAGGGAAGCGCCTCATCAAACGCCGCGCGCGGCCCGGAGACTACGACAGTCAGCTTGCCCGCCTTCACCACCTTGCCATTGCCGCTCACCGGCGAGGCGAGCATGGCGGTGCCGCGGCTCGTCGCGTGGGCGCGCACTTCGACCGAAGCGTCCTCGTCGATGGTCGAGCAATCGACCAGGATGCGGGGCGCGCGATTCCCGGTCAGCACGCCGTCGCGGCCGAGCGCGACGGTTTTCAGATCGTCGCCCGCCGCAACCATGGTGAAGACGATGTCGCAATCGGCGAGGTCGGAAGGGCGGTCGACCAGCGCGACGCCGCCCTTCGCCAGCGGCTCGGCCTTGGCGCGGGTGCGGTTCCAGGCGGCGACGCGACAGCCCGCCTTGGCGAGACGTTCGGCCATCGGGAAGCCCATGCGCCCGGTGCCGATCCAGCCGATCTTGTCCTTGGTGAGGTCCTTCGCCATGCGTGCCGCCTCCTTCGCGCCAATCCGCTGGCTCTAGCGGAATTGAAGCGGGCGGGCAATCGCGCGGGGCGGCACTCAGTACGGGTTGGCGATCGGTAGCTCCTCGGCGGGATAGAGCGTGATGACCTTGGCGCCGGTGGGGGTGCAGACCACTTCCTCCTCGATGCGCGCGGCGGAAAAGCCGTCGCTCGCCGGGCAGTAGGTCTCGAGCGCGAACACCATGCCGGCCTTGATTTCCATCGGGTCGGCGAAGGAATTTAGCCGCGAGATGATCGGCCGCTCGTGTAGCCCCAATCCCAGCCCATGGCCGAACAGAAGCCCGAACGCCTCCATCTCGCTGGTGAAGCCGATCTCCTCGGCCTTGGGCCAGCAGGCGGCGATCTGGTCGGTCGAGACGCCCGGCCGCACCAGTGCGATAGCGCGGTCGATCCATTCGCGCGCGCGCTTGTAGGCATCACGCTGCGACGGCGTCGCGCGGCCGACGTTGAAGGTGCGGTAATAGCAGGTGCGATAGCCGTTCATGCTCTGGATGATGTCGAAGAACGCCTGGTCGCCGGGGCGGATGAGACGGTCCGTAAAATTGTGCGGGTGTGGGCTGCAGCGCTCGCCCGAGATGGCGTTGATCGCCTCGACATCGTCGGAGCCCAGCTCGTAGAGCCGCTTGTTGGCGAGCGCCACGATCTCGTTCTCGCGGATGCCGGGCTTCAGGTTCTCGGCGATGGTCTGGTAGCAGCCGTCGACGATCGCCGCCGACATGTTGAGGAGGGTGATCTCGTCGTTGCTCTTTAGCTCGCGCGCATCGAGCATGACCTGCTGCCCGTCGCGCACGTCGAGCCCGACGGACTGGAGTTCGAACAGCATCGCCGGCTCGACCACGTCGACGCCCACCGGCATGTCGGCGACGCCGTGCTCCTTGAGGATCGACTTGATCTCCTCGGCGGCGCTGCGCATCAGGCCGATCCGGGGATGGACCGCGCCGCGCAAGCCCAGCATGCCGGCGTGGCAATTATGCGCCGGCAGCCACGGCGCGAACAGGCGGTGGTGCTTCGCCGCCGAGCCGAAATCCCACAGATGCGGCTCGGCGCCGCCGGGGAGCAGCGCATAGCGCGTGAACTTGTCACGCGCCCAGTTGCCGATCACAGTCGAGGTGATGTAGCGGATATTGTACTGGTCGAAGCACAGGAGCGAGCCCAGCTCCGACTGCCCCAGCGCGCGCCGCGTGCGCGCGAGGCGATAGCGGTGGAGGCGGCGGAAATCGACGCGCTCCTCGAAATCGACCGCCATCGGCCCCAGCGCCTGGATGGGCCGGGTCCAGTCGTGGCGCGGGTCGATGTCGCTCTCGCTGATAGTCTTGGGCTCGATCGGCTTCTTCGCCATGCGCTTCTCCCTCACTCGCGCGCTTCGTCGCGACGGTACCACGGCAGCAAGCGGCGTGTCCCCTGGGCGACCAGCGCGTCGAAGCCGGCGCCGAAACCCGCCAGCAGCAGCACCGCCACGAACGCGTCGTTGTGATGGAAGGTGCGCGAATTGTAGAGGATGTAATAGCCGAGACCGGGAATGGCGGTGAAGAACTCGGCCACCACCGCGCCGATCAAGGCGCGGCCGGCGGCGAGGCGGATGCCCGCGAGAATGTAAGGCGTCGCCGCCGGCACCACGATCTCGGCGACGATGCTCCACCCGCGCGCCCGGAACGAGCGCGCCACCTCGATGTAGCCCGACGGCACCGTGCTCGCCCCGTCGGCGACGTTGAGCAGGATCGAGAAGATCGCCGCGAACACCACCGTCGCGAGCCGCGCCGAACCGGTATAGCCGAACCACAGCGAGAACAGGGGCAGTACCACGATCATCGGCAGCGCGTTGAAGCTGTTGACCCAGAGCCGCAAGGCGCGTCCGGCGACGAGGCTCCGCCCCATCGCGAGGCCGAGCGCCGTGCCCAGCACGATCGCGATCGCGACCCCCTCGGCCACGGCGGCGAGCGTCAGCCCGGCGGCGCGCAGGAAAGCAGGGTCGGCGAGGACGTGCGGCAGCGCCATCGCGACACCGGTGGGCCGCGCGACATAGGCCGGGGCGAAGAGCCGCGCCGTCGCCTCCCACAGCAGCAGGATCGCAAGCCCGGCGACGAGGCGCGGGTTGAGCGCGGGCGAGCGCGGGCGAGCGCTTTCCACCCCTCCTGCGACGACGGCGCTCAATTGCGCCACCGCGCGAAGCGGTTTTCGACGGCGCGGCCCAGCCGGGTCAGCGCCACGCCGAACACGCCGATGATGAGGATGGCGGCGAACATGGCGCCGGTGTCGAAATTCTGCGACGCGGTCATGATGATCTGGCCGAGGCCAGTGGCGCTGAGGAAGAACTCGGCCGCCACCATGCCGACCAGGCCGCGGCCGATCGCCTGGCGCACCCCGGTCATGGCGAAGGGCAGGGTGTAGGGCACCATCACCTCGCGCCACAGCGCCCACTCGCTGGAGCGGAACGAGCGCGCCACCTCGATCAGCTCGGGCCGGATGCTGCGCGCGCCCTCGACCGTGTTGTAGAGGATCGGGAACACCGCGAAGAGGAACACCACCAGGACCTTGGGTCCGAAGCCGAAGCCCATCAGCGACAGGATGAACGGAATGAGCGCCACCATCGGCGTCGCGTAGAGCAGCATGATGTAGAGATCGAGCGCCTCGCGCAGCACTCGCGCCCGCGCCAGGAGCAGCCCCACCGGCGCGCCCACCAGCAGCGCTAGCGCCATCCCGGTAAGGAAGAGCCCGGCCGAGCTCAGCACCTCGGGCACCAGCACGCCGCTCTGCGTCAGCTCGACGAGGCGCACCAGCGTCCCGGACAGCGGCGCCATGAAGGCGGCGCTGGTGGCCTGGCCAACGATCTCCCACAGCGCCAGCCCCGCGACGAGGCTCGCCGCCGACGGCGCAAGCCGCCCCCAAGACGCGCGGTCGAACGTCACTTCGCGAGGAGGGCGGCGGCGTCGCGCCACAAGGTGCGATCGACCAGACGGTCATAGGTCACCGGCGTCTTGCCGGGCTGGATGCCGCCGTTCTTCACCTGGTCGGCGATCAGCGCCTCGAGCTTGACCTTGTCGAGCCCGTCATCGTCGGTCGGCCATTCGTCATTGGCGATGTAATCGGCGATCGCGGTCTTGGCTTCGGCCTTGGTGCGCCCGGTGGGCGCGGCGATCTCGGCGATGCGGTCGGCGTTCTTGGTATCCTTCATCGCCCGCGCGGCGGCCGTGAGACCGGCGAGAAGGCGCACGAACCCGTCGCGGTCTTGCGCCACCCGGTCGCGGCGCGCCACCCCCAGGATGTTGTAGGCCATGGGATCGGCCTTTTTGATCGTGGTGATGGTGGTGACCGGCTTGCCCTGGTGCTCGAGCACCGCCAGGTCGTCGATGTGCAGGACGCCGAAAGTGAGCTGGCCCGCGATCATCGCCGCGCCCGCGTTGGAGCCGAGCGAGACCTGCTGCACGTCGGCGATGGCGACGCCGCACGGGCCGAGCATGGCCTTGAGCATGATCGACCGCTGACCGCCGACCGAATCGACGCCGACCGGCTGGCCCACCAAATCCTTGCAGGAAGCCTTCTTCGGATCGGTCGAGCCGAGCACGAAATCCGGATTCGGCATGCCCCACAACGCGACGAGGTCGACACCCGCATTCGAGATCTGGTTGGCGGTGAGCACCGCCGGCGCGAGCGCGAAATCGATGTCGCCGGCGACCACGGCGCGGGCCGCGGCGGCGCCGGTGTCGAACGGCCGCACCTCGACATTGGCGCCGTACTTCTTGAAGAACCCGTCCTGGTCGGCCACCAGCACCACCACCGCCGCGAAGATGGGCGGGATGCCAGGCGTGGCGAAGACCAGCTTCTTGCCTTGCGCCGCGGCGTCATGGCTGCCGAGCGCCGCGACCAGCCCTAGCGCCGCCCCGCACGAGACGAGCCGAGTGATCGATCGCATGATGCGTTTCCTCCCGTTCATTCAGGCGCCGAGCTGGAATTCGGCTTGCCGCGCCTCGCTCGACAGCATGGTCCAGACCAGTTCGCGCAGTTCGGCAAAGCGCGGCAGCGCCAGGGTCGCGCGGTCCCGCGGCCGCGGCAGGTCGATCGGCACGTCGTGGTCGATCCGGCCCGGCCGCCCCTTGAGGACGATGACGCGGTCGCCCATCAGCACCGCCTCCTCGATCGAATGGGTGACGAACAGCATGGTGGTCGGCCGCCGCTCCCAGATGCGCAGCAGCTCGAACTGCAGGATCTCGCGCGTCTGGGCGTCGACCGCCGCGAATGGCTCGTCCATCAGCAGGACGCGCGGCTCGATCGCGAGCGCGCGCGCGAGGCCGCAGCGCTGCTGCATGCCGCCCGACATCTGATAGGGATAGGCATGCTCGAACCCGCCCAAGCCCACCAGGTTCACGAAGGCGGGCACGCGCCGCGCGATCTCATCCCTGGGCGCGCCCGCCATGCGCAATCCGTAGGCGACGTTGTCGTAGACCGTCTTCCAGGGAAAGAGGCCGAAATGCTGGAACACCATGGCGACGCCCGGTGGCGGCTCCATGACGCGCTCGCCGTCGACCAGCACCTCGCCCTCGCACGGGATGAGCCCGTCGATGCAGCGCAGCAGCGTGGTCTTGCCGCAGCCCGAGGGGCCGACCAGCGCCACGATCTCGCGCTCGCGTACGGCGAAGTCGAGATCGGCGAAGACGGAAAGCTCGCCATAGCGCTTGCCGAGGCCGCGAACCTCGATGCGGCCTAGCGCGCCGCCATCACCGGCATCGTTCATTCGGCGGCCGTCGCGCCCTTCTTGCGCCCTGCCGTCCGGTTGGCCCAATAGTCGGGCGCGGACTTGCTCGCCTCGAGCGCTTCCTTGGTCTCGAAGCCCGGCGCCATCGAGGCGTCTGTGCCCGGCAGCACCTGGTGGTGCTCGATGTTGAGGGTGCGGAGCCAGCGCTGCTGGCCCATGGTGATGGCGACGAAGTAGCCGAGCTCGACGATCTGCGGTTCGGTGAAGTGGCGCTTCAGGCGCTCCCAGAACGCGTCGTCGGTGTCGAGGTCCCAGGTGATCGCCTCGGCATAGGCGAGCGCCGCCTTCTGGCGCTCGTCGTAGCGCACCGATTTCTCGAATTCGAGCAGGTCGCGGTAGTCGTCCTCGACCAGGCCCTGGCGCCGCGACTTCACCGAGCGCTGATTGCCGCAATACTCGCACTTGACCGAGCGCGACACGTAGACGCGGGCGAGCTCCTTGATGGCGTGATCCATCACGCCGTTGCGGAACACGCCGTCCCAAGCCTGGGCGAAGGACCAGAACGCCGCCGGCACGTGCGCCCGCACCGCCTGGCTCTCGGGCCGGGGCGTGCCCTCGCGGCGGCAGCGCTCGAGCTCCGCCAGCATGGCTTCATCGGTGATCGTCGCCGGATCGACGTAGCTGATCCGCTGCTTCGCCATGCTGCTTCTCCTTTGCGCGCGCATATTGCGTCGGCGATTCCACGCGATCAACCGTCTTTCGACGGTGATCTGACCCGCTACACTGCTGTCCATGGACGATCAGGCAGACGCGATCGCCTTCCTCGCGGCGGGCGCCGGGCTCGATCTCGCGGGCGACAAGGTCACGCGCATCGACACGCATGCCTCGTCGGTGTTCCTGATCGCCGACCGCGCCTTCAAGCTGAAGCGCGCCGTGCGCTACTCGTACCTCGATTATTCGACGCTCGAGCGCCGCGAGGAAGCGTGCCGCGCCGAGCTCGAGATCAACCGCCGCATCGCGCCTGCGCTCTATCTCGGTGTCCGCGCGATCGCGCGCGCGGCCTCGGGCGCCGTGGGCTTCGACGGCGGCGAAGAAATCCTCGATTGGGTCGTGGAGATGCGCCGCTTCGACACCGAGATGCTGTTCGACCGGCTGGCGACGCGGGGCGAACTCTCCGCGGCGATGATGCGCGCACTGGCCGACGAGGTGGCCGCGTTCCACGCCAATGCGGAACGCGCGCGAGACGGCATCGGCGGCGATCTCGCGCGGGTCGTCGCCGACACAGTTGCCAATCTGCGTGCAGCCGGCGATGCGCTCGACCAGGATGCCGTGGCGCGCCTCGACCAGGCCGCGCGCGCGGCGCTTTCGGCGCAAACCTCGCTGCTGGAGCGGCGGCGGCGCGACGGCAAGGTCAGGCGCTGTCACGGCGATCTCCATCTCGGCAACATCTGTCTCATCGACGGGAAGCCGACCCTCTTCGACGCCATCGAGTTCAGCGTCGAGCTTGCCACCATCGACGTGCTCTACGATCTCGCCTTCCTGGTGATGGACCTGGTCCATCGCCGGCTCGGCGGCCACGCCAGCCTGGTGCTGAACCGCTATCTCGATCTCGCCCGCGACGACGAGGGCATGGCGGCGATGACGCTGTTCCTCTCGGCCCGCGCGGCGATCCGCGCCCTCGTCACGAACACCGCCGCCGCGCTCGCCGGCGACGAGAAACAGCGCCAGGCCAAGCGCGACGAGGCGCGCCAGTATCTCGCGCTGGCCGAAGCCGTCTTGGCGCCGGCCAAGCCGCGCGTCATCGCCATCGGCGGACGCAGCGGCAGCGGCAAATCGACCGTCGCCCAGGCACTCGCGCCCGACCTCTCTCCGGTTCCGGGCGCGCGTATCCTGCGCAGCGACGTGATGCGCAAGACGATGCTCGACTTGGCGCCCGAGACCAAGCTGCCCGACAGCACCTATACCCGCGCCATGGGGCGCCAAGTCTATGCCAGAATGGAGCACGAGGCGGCGCGGCTCATCGGCGCCGGCGTCAGCGTCATTCTCGACGCGACCTTCCTCGACCCGCGCGAGCGTCAGGAGGCCGAGCTGATGGCGACCAACGCCGGCGTGCCCTTCACCGGCATCTGGCTCGAGGCGCCGGGCGAGGTGATGGCGGCGCGGCTCGACGAGCGGCGCGGCGATGCGTCCGACGCGACCGCCGCCGTGCTCGACCGGCAGATGCGCGGCGAGCTTGGCGCAATGACGTGGCGGCGGGTGGAAAGCGGCGGCTCGCTGCCGCGCGTTCTGGCGGCGGTGCGGCGCGCGGCCGGCTTGACAGAGACGCCCATCTCGCCTCGCATGGGACGCGGCGGTGCGCGGGGAGAGCGGATATGAGCGTAGCGAGTTTCACCGGCAAGGTTGCGATGATCACCGGCGCGGCAGGCAGTCTCGGCCGCGCCGTCGCGGCGGCGTTCGCGGCGCAGGGAGCGCGCTTGGCACTGCTCGACCTCAAGGCGGCCGCGCTCGAAGCGGCCTATGGCGCGGAGGGCGAGACGCGGCTCCATCTCGCCGCCGATCTCGGCGACGGTGCGGCGGTGGCAGAAGCCGTCGACGAGGCCCGCGCCCGGTTCGGCCGCATCGACGTGCTGTGCAACATCGCCGGCGGCTTCCACATGGGCGAGCCGGTGCACGAAACCCCGGACGCGGTGTTCCGCCAGATGATCGAATTGAATGCCGGCTCGGTCCTGCGCATGGCGCGCGCGGTGGTGCCGGTCATGCTCGCCCAGGGCGGGGGCAAGATCGTCAGCGTGGCGGCGATGGGCGGACTTACGGGCGGCGCCACCATGAGCGCTTACGCGGCGTCCAAATCCGCCGTCATCCGCCTCACCGAGAGCATGGCGCTCGAATTGCGCGACCGGGGCATCAACGTCAATTGCGTGCTGCCGAGCACCATCGACACCGCGCCCAACCGCGCCTCCATGCCGAATGCCGATTTCACGCGCTGGGTCGCGCCCGCGGCGCTCGCCGACGTGATCCTGTTCCTCGCCTCCGACGCGGCCCGCGCCGTCAATGGCGTGGCGCTGCCGGTGGTGGGACGGGTGTGAGGGACCTATTCGAGGCTCGCGCGCGGCACCGCGAACAGCTCGATGCCGGGAAGCCGCGTGACCGTGCCGGTGAGGGTAAGGCGCTCGCCCGCGTGCGATGACGCGAGGCTCGCCATCGCCGCGCCGCGCTCGTCGGCGAGGAGCCGATAGAAAACCGCGCCCGACGCCTCGCGCGTGACGAACAGCGCCTGGATGTCGCCCAGAAGGCACGGGCCGGCGCAGGATTTGTGAACCTTGCCCTCGCCGGAGATCATCGCGCCCAGATAGCATTTGCTGTCGACGATCTCGCAAGCGAGCGTGCGCATGCCGTTCCCGCTACCAAGGATTACATCAGCTTCAAAGGCCGACCGTGGCTCGTGCCGCGCGCCTTCTGCGGTAAGAAGGTCGCCGTCAGACCACGAGGCACCAACGGCAATTACGGCATCTTCTTCGGTGCCTATCAGATCGCTACCATTGACCTGACGAGCAATCCACCTGTCAGCCATGTCTCCGAACAGGTGCCCGCTATGTCTCCGGGCTGTACACTTGACCCGCGCATCCGCGGTTTCTTCGTAACGCATCACGCGTGGACGACCGGGACAAGCCCGGTCGTGACGATGCTGGGGTGTGTCGTGGAGCGCGGCCCGCGATCGAGATGCGAATGCTGCGCCCGTAAGGCGCGTTCAAGCCGAGGCGATCGCGCCTAGCGCTCGATGAAGCTGGCGAGCCGCCTGCCGTGGCCGCGCCGGCCGAGCTTCTTGAGGGCCTTGGCCTCGATCTGGCGGATACGCTCGCGCGTCACCTGGTACTTGCGGCCCACTTCCTCGAGCGTGTGCTCGCTCGCGGTGCCGACGCCGAAGCGCAGGCGCAGCACGTCGGCCTCGCGCGGCGTCAGTTGCGACAAGGCTTCCTCGGTCGCGCGGCGCAATTCGGAATCGGCGGCGGCGTCGAGCGGCAGCACGGCGCGATCGTCGGCAATGAGATCGCCGATCGTCGCCTCGCCCTCCTCGCCCAAAGGCGCATCCATGCTGACGGGCTCGCGCACCAGCTCGAGCACGGTGCGGACCTTGGCGAGGGGCATGCCGAGCCGGTCGGCCAGCTCCGCCTCGGTCGGCGCGCGGCGCAATTCGCCGGCGAGCTGACGCTCCATGCGCATCACGCGTCGCGCCTCGTCGGTCATGTGCGACGGAATGCGGATGAGCCGGCCCTGATCGACGAGCGCGCGCGAGCAGGCCTGGCGGATCCACCACGTCGCATAGGTCGAGAACTTGTAGCCGCGGCGCCAGTCGAACTTCTCGACCGCGCGCATCAGGCCGATATTGCCCTCCTGGATCAGGTCGGTCAGGGGCAGGCCGCGATTGACGTGGCGGCGCGCGATCCAGGTGACGAGGCGCAGATTGGCCCGCACCATCTCGTCCTTGGCGCGCTCGGCGTCGCGGCTGCCGCGCTGCAACTCGGCCATGAGGGCGCGGAAGGCGGCCCGGTTCTGGCCTGCGGTCGCCAAAAGGTTAACGATTTCCGTTACGACCGAGGAGGCGGCCTCGCCATAGTCGCGCCGTAGCCGGGCCCAGCCCGAAGCGCGGCGTCGGCTGACCCCGGCCAGCCAGGGCTCGGGGCCGTCGGACTGGGTATAGCTGGCGATGAAGTCGCTGCGCTCGACCCCGGCGGCCTCGGCCAGCCGGGCAAGCCTTCCCTCAGCCTCAGCCAGGCGGCGGCCCAGCTCGCGCAACTGAGCGGCCAGCCGGTCGATGGCGATCCCATCGAGCACCACAGGGCGGAGCGCCGCCTCGGCCCGGGCGGAGCGCCGCGCCACGCGCTGGAACGCAGCCAGAACTGCGGGCAGCAATTCCTCTTCGATGCGGGCCAGGGAGGAGGTCCCCGCCTCGCCCTCGTCATCGTCGTCGTTGACCTCGGGAACGTCGAGCCCGCCCGTGCCGCCCTTGATGTTGCGGCGGGTCGAGGCCAGGTCGACGATCTCGCGCAGGAGCAGGGTCCCGGCCGCCACCCTTGTCTTCCAATCCTTTGTTTGCGCTACGAAAACCGGGCTCCGGCACAGGGCTGAGAAGAGCACGCCGCGGCCCGCCTCGATGCGCTGCGCCAGGGCCACTTCCTGCTCGCGAGTGAGCAGCTCGGCGCCGGAAATCTCGCGCAGATAGCGGCGCAGGGCGTCGCCGGCACCGCCCGCCTCGTCGGGGACGTTGCCGTGGAGCGCCGTGCCCAAGGGGGACGGCGTCTCGGTGCCGCGCTCGTCGTTTCGTTCCGCGTCCGTGGACGCGGCTTCCTGCGCTGGCTGCCGCTCAACGGCTTGAGCGCCGGAAAAACTCGCCCGCATACGATTAACTCTCTCTCTCTGGCCGGAAATGGATGCAGCCGAACATCCGGCGCTTCCGCAGCATATGGGAATCGTCGGTCGGCTTGTTAAGAGTTTATATATACCGGGACGGGATGGCGCTCAAGCATTCCGGAGGAGGCGGGAACCAGCTATGCGACGCAGCACCGAACGCTTTCTCACCAGCCACACCGGCAGCCTGCCTCGGCCCGACGACCTGATCCGAACTATGTTCGCCAAGGAGGAGGGGGTGCCGGTCGATCAAGCTGCGCTTGCCGCGCGGGTGCGGGCCGCCGTCGCCGACATCGTCGCGCGCCAGGTCGCGGCCGGGATCGATGTGGTCAATGACGGCGAGATGAGCAAGCCAAGCTATGCGACCTACATCAAGGACCGGCTCGACGGCTTCGGCGGCACCAGCCATCCGCTGCAATATCAGGACCTGGTGGATTTTCCGGAGCTGGCGCGGCGCGTGTTCGGCGATCCGGGCCGGTCGCGCCGCAAGACGCCGGGCTGCACCGGTCCGGTTCACGCTCGCGACGGTTCGGAGGTCGCGGCCGACGTGGCGAACCTGAAGGGTGCGCTCGCGAGCGTCACCGCTGCCGAGGGCTTCCTCACCGCCGCCTCGCCGGGGCTCATTTCGCTGTTCTTCCATAACGGCCATTACCCGAGCCACGCGGCCTACCTCGAGGCGATCGCCGCGGCGATGCGGCCCGAATACGAGGCGATCGTCGGCGCAGGCTTCGTGCTGCAGCTCGATTGCCCCGATCTCGCCATGGGCCGGCACATCCAGTTCGCGCAGCTCGGGCTGGCGGATTTCCGCGCCATGGCCCGGCTTCATGTCGAGGCCCTGAACCGCGCCGTCGCCAACCTGCCGCCCGAGCGCATGCGGCTGCATCTGTGCTGGGGCAACTACGAGGGGCCGCACCACCACGACGTGGCGCTCGCCGACATCATCGACATCGCGTTTACGGCGCGGCCCGCGGGCCTGTCGTTCGAGGCCGCCAATCCGCGCCACGCGCATGAATGGGCGCTGTTTGAGCGGGTCAAGCTGCCCGAGGGCAAGGTCCTCATTCCCGGCGTGATCGAATCGAAGTCGAACTTCATCGAGCATCCCGAGCTGGTGGCGCAGCGCATCGCGCGCTATGCGAACCTGGTCGGGCGCGAGAACGTCATCGCGGGAACCGATTGCGGCTATGGCACCTGGGTGGGTCAGGCGGCGGTCGATCCCGCCGTGGTATGGGCCAAGCTCGCCGCGATGGCCGAGGGCGCGCGCATCGCCTCGCGCCAGTTCTGGCGCTGACGGCGGTTCAGCCGTAGCGCCGGAGGTCGGCCGGCCCAGGCTCGGCGTCGGCGTCGGACGCGAGCAGGGCGTCCTGCGCCGCCTCGGCGCGAGCATCGACCAGGCGCTCGGGCGGGAAGCGGATGGTGACGGTGGTGCCCTGCTCGAACTCGCTGTCGATCTCGAGCGAGCCGCCGTGCAGTTCCATCATCGCCGCGGTGAGGGGCAGTCCCAGGCCGGTGCCGTTGTGCGACCGGCTCAAGGAACTCTCGACCTGCTCGAACGGCAGCAGGATGCGCGAAATGTCGTCCTTGACGATGCCGATGCCGGTGTCGCGGATCGCCACCGTGAAGCCGGTCTCGGTGTCGGAGGCGGCGGTGATCGCGATGCGCCCGCCCGGCGGCGTGAACTTGACCGCATTCGACAAGAGGTTGAGCAGCACCTGCTTGAGCTTGAGCCGGTCGCAGAAGAGGAGGCTGAGATTGGGCGCGAGCGTGGTCGAGACCGCGAGCGCGGCGCCGTCGATCTTGGTCGTCATCAACCGGCACACCGCGTCGAGCACAGAGGCTACGTCGACCGTCTGCTCCGACAGCTCGAGCTTGCCCGCCTCGGCCTTCGAGAGGTCGAGAATGTCGTTGATGATATTGAGGAGGTCGATGCCGCTGTCGTGGATGTCCTTGAGGTAACCCAAATAGCTCTCGTTGGTGACGGGGCCGAGGATGCCCTGCATCATCACCTCGGAGAAGCCGATGATGGCATTGAGGGGCGTGCGCAGCTCGTGGCTGATGTTGGCGAGGAATTCGGACTTGGCGCGGTTGGCCTTTTCCGCCGCCTCCTTGGCCACGCGCAGCGCTTCGTAGGCCGCGCGATTCTCCTCCTGGAGGCGCGCCTTCTCGAAGCAGCGGTCGAGCACGGCCAGCAGCTCCACGGGCTCCGACGCCTTGTCGAAGTAATCGTAGGCGCCCTGGCGCATCGCCGCGATCGCCGACTGCGTGTCGGCATGCGCGGTCATCATGACGCAGATGAGGTCCGGGCGCTGGGTGCGCAGATGCGACAGGAGATCGACGCCGGAAGCGCGGCCCAGGCGGATGTCGAGCATCGCGACGGGCGGCGAAAAGCGCTGCAGCGCCAAGGCCGCGGTCTCGGGCCGGTCCGCGATGATCGCCTCGTAGCCGGCCGGCGACAGGATGTCGACGATCGACTCGGCGAATTCCTGATCGTCGTCGACGATCAGGACTTTTTGCTTGCGTGCGTTCACGGGGTCATGCGACGCGGCGGCGCGCGTTTCCGCCCGCGACCAGCGCGTCGATCGCGGCGAGCAGGTGGTTGGGGTCGAACGGCTTCATCAGCACGTCCTGGTCGATGGTCTGGTTGAGCCGCGCCATCGCCAGGTTGCGCTCGCCGGGGAAGCCGGTGATGAAGATGGTCGGCACCGTGCGGCCCAGCTCCTTCAACTTGACGTAGACCTCGAGGCCCGAAAGCATCGGCATCTTGAGATCGAGGATGAGGCAGTTCACGCCCTCCTGCGACGCCATCTCGAGCGCCTCGCGGCCGGAGCTCACGATCTGGACGCTATAGCCGTGCTGGCGCAGGATCGGCTCGAGGCTCGCCGAGAATTCCGGATCGTCGTCGGCTACCAGCACCATGCCGCGCGGCTTCACGTTCTCGAGCACATCGAGGAGGTCCTTGATCTCGAACGGCTTCCTGAGGACGCCCAGCGCGCCGTTCTCGACCGCCTGCGCGACGAGCTGCTCGAGGCTGAAGCCGGTCATGAGCATGACCTTGACGTCGGGCTTCAATTTGCGGAACTCGAAGAAGGTCTCGACGCCGTTCATGCCCGGCAGCTTCACGTCCATGAAGACGATGTCGAAATCCGCCTCGCGGAAGCGCGTCAGGCCCGCCTCGCCGCTGAAGGCCAGCTCGCACTCGAAGCCGCGCATCGTCAGCACGTCGGCGATGCTTTCGGCGTGGTCGCGATCGTCATCGATGATGAATACGCGCATGCTCATGCTGCAATCTCCTCCGCCATCACGCCCGGAAGCCGCACGAGGACTTTCGTTCCGGCGCCGATTTCCGACGAAATCTCGACCGTGCCGCCGTGTTGTTCGACGATCTGCTTGACCGTCGGCAGACCGAGGCCGGTCCCGAAGCTCTTGGTGCTGAACAGCGGCTCGAACACCTTCGCGAGCACTTCGCGGGCGATGCCGGGTCCGGTGTCCTCGATCGCGAGATGGAACGACGCGTCATCCGCCCAGGTGCGCACCGTGATCGAGCGCTCGCCCGCCGCCGTCGGATCGGACATCGCCTGGGCGGCGTTCTCGACCAGATTGATGACGACGCGGCGCATCCGCTCGCTGTCGAAGCTGACGCGGCGGCCCGGGGCGGCGAACGCGCGCTTCACCTTGACACCTTCCGGCAGGCGCTGTTCATCGAGTATTTCATGGAGCCACGGATCGGCCTCGACTTGTGCGCAGCTCAATTCGCGCATGCGGGTGAAATCGAGCAGGTCGGTGATGATGCGGTCGCAGCGCTGGATGTTGCGCTCGACGCGGCCCAGGGGACGGTCGAGATTCATGCCGCTGCCCTTGACGCTCTCGCGCACGGCGAAAACGGTGTTGCGGATGGCGCTCAACGGATTGCGCAGCTCGTGGGCGACGGTCGCGGTGAGCTGGCCCAGGGTCGAGAGCTTCTCGCGCCGCACCAGCTCGCTTTGCGCCTTGCGCAGCTCGCCGGTGCGCTCCTCGACCCGGCGTCCCAACTCCATCTCGGCCTCGACCTCGGCGGTCACGTCCCGGCCGGTGCCGCGATAGCCGCGAAACGCTCCACCGGGATCGAACACGGGGAGGCCGCTGACCGAGATGTAGCGAATCTCGCCGTCCTGGCCCCACCGCTGGAAGCGCATGTTGGTGAAGGGACGCCGCGCCTCGAGGTCGGCTTCGTGCGCCTTCAACTGAGCCTCGGAGACGCCGAAATTATCGCCCTCCTTCACCAGGTCCCGCCGCGTCTTGCCGCGCACGTCCCGCGCAACGATGTTGGGCGCGCCCGGCGAGGTGTAGACGAAGCGCAGAGTCTCGTCCTGCTCCCAGAACCAGTCGGAAGCCGTCGCGGCGTAGTCGCGGAAGCGCTCTTCGCTCTTTGCGAGCGAGACTTGCGCCGCCTCGCGCTCGCGCGCCTGCTTGAAATGGACCAGGAACGCGGTGAGCCCGGCGGCGCCGAGCAACAGGAACAGCCCGACGCCGAGTCCGGCGGCCTGGAGAAAGCTTTTCTGGATGTAAGGGCGCGCCGGGACATCGATCGCAAAGGCGCCCATCAGGTCGCCGAGCTTCCAATGCTGATCCGGCTGAAGCTGGTTGTGGCAGTCGACGCAGCTCTGCTGCTGCGCGAAGGAGGGATAGACGGTGCGGAACATGAGCCCGTCGCCGACATCGAGGAATTCCGAGTGCGGCTTCGGATCGCTGACCTGGGCGAAGGATTCGATCGTCGCGGCCATCGCCGCGTCGGCGGGCGCAGTCGCGATCTGACGGCCGTCGCGGCCGACCCACAGCAGGCGGAACTCGCCGCCCTTTTCAGGGTCGGACTTGTTGAAGAAGTCGATGGCATGGGCGCGGAAGGTCGCCGGCACCGGCGCCTTGGGGCCGAGCGTGGCGCGAATCTGCGAATAATTCTGCACGAAGGCATCGACGAGCCGCAGCGCCGTGACCTTCTCTTCGCTCTTGGTCTGCTCGAACCAGGTCAAGCTCGAGGAATAGAACGCCCACGCGAAGCCGGCCGCCACGATGAGGCAGAAGTTCAGGTAGAAAACGAGACCCTGCGCGGACCTCGAATTAAAGAAACTCGGCTTCGGCTGACTCGGAATCATAGCGGACCCGGGGGTGCGGCAAACTGCGCAATCCTCGGGTAAACACGTTAACCAGTGATGAAAACCAAAGTTCCGTAAACCTTGGTTAAAGTTTCTCCACCAGGAACCGCATCAGCCGCGGCGCAAGATGGCCCGAAGTGCTGCCCGGCTCGTCGATCGGCTCGGACATCCAGAAATGGCCGGGGCCTTGCATCACCACCGTGCGGGCGAAGAAGCGTGCCTGCTTCAGCGCCGTGAGAAACGCCTCCGACTGGGTGGCGCGATCGACCACGTCGTCCTCGGTGCCGTAGCTGAGGAGGAACGCGGTCGCGTTGTTGGCGCTGGTGACATAGCTCATCGGCGAGGCGTCGAAATAAATGCGCCGGTTCTCCATCGGCGCTGCGCCGAGAAACTTCTCGCAAATCGAATCCCTGAGCCGCGGCCCGAGATCGTGGTTCCATTGCGCCACCAAATCGTAGACGCCGTAGACCCCGACCACTGCCTTGACTTTGGTCGATTGCGCGGCATGGGGATCGTCGCGATAGACCCCGGCGAAGACCGGGTTGTCGCCGGCGAGCGCCACCAGCGCCGCGAGATGGGCGCCGGCCGAATCCCCGGCAAGCGCGACGCGCGCCGGATCGACCTTGAGCGCCGCGCCGCTTCCCTTGACGAACTGCACCGCCGCGCGGATATCGTGGACCGCCGCCGGATAGCTCGGCTCACCCGGCTTCGACAGGCGGTAGCCGGGCGCGAACAGGACATGGCCGCGCGCCGCGAGGTGGGCTCCCCAGTGGCGGTAGCTCTCGCGCGTGCCGAGCTGCCAGCCGCCGCCATGGACCGCGACCACCGCCGGATAAGTGCCGGGCGCCTGCGGCGCATAGAGATCGCCCACGAGCGCAGCGCCGTCGTGACGCGCATATTCAATGTTGCGGCGGATGTCGATCTCCATTGGTCCCTCCTGCTCTTCGCCGGCGATCGGCGCCAGCGGCAGCATAACCGGCTTCGCGCAAGGCCGCCAATTGTGACAATCGCGTTGCCGTGACGAAAGCGGCACGGCCTTTTCCCTTCGCCCCGCGCGGCCTCATGCGCTACACATCCAGCGCCAAACGAGAAGCACGGTCGAGGGGGCCCTTGGCGCAGCGTTGGGGAGTGCCGTTCGTTGCCTGGCCGACGCGTCTGCGCCCCAGCTATTGGGACGTGGTGGCGCTGCCGCTCGTCTTCGGCACGATTGTGCTGATCGCGTGGGCCAGCCGGCAGATGATCGTGCCCTATCAGCCGGGCGCAACGCTGCCGATATCGCTCGACCCGAACATGCTGCCGGAATACGGGCTCCGGACGGTACTGCGCATGGTGCTGGCGCTCATCGCCTCGCTCGTCTTCAGCCTGTCCTACGCCGCCGCGGCCGCGAAGAGCCCGCGGCTCGAGAAGCTGCTCATCCCCATCCTCGACGTGCTGCAATCGGTGCCGATCCTGGGCTTCCTGTCGATCACCGTCACCGGCTTCGTGGCGCTCTTTCCGGGGCGCCTTCTCGGCTACGAATGCGCCGCGATCTTCGCGATCTTCACCTCGCAGGCCTGGAACATGACGTTCAGCCTGTACCAGTCCTTCACCACGGTGCCGCACGATCTGCGCGAAGCGGCGCGCATGTATCACCTGACGCCGTGGCAGAGCTTCTGGCAGCTCGAAGTGCCGTTCGCGCTGCCGCAGCTCGTGTGGAACATGATGATGTCGGTGTCGGGCGGCTGGTTCTTCGTGGTGGCGTCCGAGGCGATCAGCGTCGCCGGCAACAACGTGCTGCTCCCCGGCATCGGCTCCTATATCTCGATCGCCATCGACCAGCGCGATCTCCATGCCGTGATCTATGCCATCCTCGCAATGCTCGTGCTGATCCTGCTCTACGACCAGCTCCTGTTCCGGCCGCTGCTCGCCTGGGTGCAGCGCTTCAAGGTCGAGGAGATCGGCGAGGAAGAGATCGAGCCGCCCTGGTTCCTCGTTATGCTGCAGCGGGCGCAGCTCTTCCGCATTGCCGGGCGGATCGTCGACGACATGACGACGTTGTGGAGCCGGCTCGTCCATCGCCCCGGCATCCGCGAGAGCGCGGCGGTTCCGCCGGCGCCGTGGCGCCGCACACTCGGCGACGCGGCGTGGCACGGCGTGCTCCTGATCGGTTCGGCATACGCCCTCTACGAGGTCTACGACTTCATCCGGGTCGAGGTCGGATGGAGCGAGGTAGGCTTGGTGTTCGTGCTCGGTTCGATCACGCTGACGCGCGTCGTGGTGCTGATCGCGCTGGCCGCGCTCATCTGGGTCCCGATCGGGGTGTGGATCGGCCTGCGCCCGCGCCTCGCGCGGATGGTGCAACCCTGGATCCAGTTCCTCGCCGCCTTTCCCGCCAATCTGTTCTTTCCGCTCGCGGTGAGCGTCATCGTCGAGTGGAAGCTCAATGCGGAGATTTGGCTGTCGCCGCTGATGATCCTCGGCACGCAGTGGTACATCCTGTTCAACGTCATCGCCGGGACGATGGCGCTGCCGACCGATTACCAGCTCGTCGCCGGCAATCTGGGCGTGCGCGGCTGGCTGTGGTGGCGTCGCTTCGCGCTGCCCGGCATCTTCCCGGCCTTCGTCACCGGCGCCGTCACCGCCTCGGGCGGGTCGTGGAACGCGAGCATCGTCTCCGAAATCGTCAAGTGGGGCGACACCACCCTCACCGCGACCGGGATCGGCGCCTATATCGCGGTCGAGACCGAAAAGGGTGACTTCCCGCGGATCGCGCTGGGAATTACGGTGCTGTGCCTGTTCGTGCTCGTGTTCAACCGGCTGTGGTGGCGGCGGCTCTATCGCCTCGCCGAGGAACGTTTGCGGCTCGACTGATGAAAAATCCCGCGCCCCTGCAAGTGCCCCAACGCCTGCTCACGGCCACGGCCGTCAGCAAGACCTACCAGACGCCCGACCATTCCGGGCGCCTCGTCATCGACAGCATCGATTTCGATCTCGCCGAGGGCGAGATCGTCGCCATCCTCGGCAAGTCGGGATCCGGCAAATCGACCTTTCTGCGTATCGTCGCCGGCCTCACCCCGGCCTCGGGGGGAGCGGTCCATTACCGCGGCCGCGAGCTTCATGGGCCGGCGCAGGGCATCGCGATGGTGTTCCAGACCTTCGCGCTCTTTCCCTGGCTTACCGTGCTTGGCAATGTCGAGCTCGGGCTCGAGGCGCAGGGCGTGCCGCGCGCCGAACGCCGCCAGCGCGCCGTTGCTGCCATCGATTTGATCGGCCTCGACGGGTTCGAATCGGCCTATCCCAAGGAATTGTCGGGCGGCATGCGACAGCGGGTCGGCTTCGCCCGCGCGCTCGTCGTCAATCCCGACGTGCTGCTGCTCGACGAGCCGTTCTCGGCCCTGGATGTTCTCACCGCCGAGACTCTTCGTGGCGACATCATCGATTTGTGGCTGGCGCGCCGCATTCCCACCAAGGGCATCATTATCGTCTCCCACAACATCGAGGAGGCAGTGGAGCTGGCCGACCGCATCATCATCTTCGGCAGCGATCCGGCGACCATCCGAGCCGACATCCCGGTGCCGATGGCGCGGCCGCGCGATCCCAACGCGCCCGCCTTCCGCCGCATCGTCGACGAAGTGTATACGCTCCTTACCACGGTTCCCGGGCGCGAGGGCGGCAAGCGGGGTGCGCGCGGCGATACGATCGACACCGCATACAGGCTGCCCGACGCATCGATCCAGCAGCTTGTCGGCCTGCTCGACGCGCTGTCCGCGCCGCCCTACGAGGGCCATGCCGATCTGCCGCGGCTCGCCGAGAGCGAGCACCTCACAACCGACGATCTCGTGGTGCTGACCGAGGCGCTGCAGCTCCTCGGCTTCGCCCATGTCGGCGGCGGCGACATCGATCTGCTGCCGGCGGGACGCTCGTTCGCCGCCGCCGACCTGCTCCATCGCAAGCAGATCTTCGCCGAGCACACCCGCCGCTCGATCCCCCTGGTCGCGCATATCCGTAAGGTGCTCGACGAGCGACCGGGACACAGCGCGCCCGAGGCCCGCTTCCTGGCCGAGCTCGAGGATCACCTCTCCGAGGAAGAAGCGCAGCGCGTGCTCGAGACGGTGATCAACTGGGGCCGCTATGCCGAGCTCTTCGCCTACGACTACGACAGCGGCATCCTAAGTCTCGAGAATCCGTGATCCGGACCCGCCGATGATCGGGCCGGAGTCGCGCTTCTTTGTCGTGCTCCTGGGCGCGCTCATGACGGTGAACGTGCTCTCGATCGACATGACGCTGCCGGCGCTGCCGGCGCTGGCCGCGAGCCTCGCCGCGACGCCCGACCAGGTGCAGCTCACGCTCAGCCTCTATTTGGTCGGGTATGCCGTGGGCCAGTTCGTGTGCGGGCCGCTCGCCGACCGGTTCGGCCGGCGCCCGGTGCTGTTGACCGGGCTCACGGTCTATACCATGGCGACGCTCGCCTGCGCCGCGAGCTGGCGCATCGATGTGCTGGTCTTCGCGCGCGTCGTCCAGGGGATCGCGGCGTGTGGCGGGCCGGTGATCGTGCGCGCCATCGTACGCGACCATTTCAGCGGCGTGCGCGCGGCGCAGACCCTGTCGGCGCTCACCACCGTGTTCGCGGCGGGACCGCTCTTCGCGCCGATGATCGGCGGCGCGATCCTGGTGCGTTTCGGCTGGCACGCGATCTTCCTCACGATCGCCGTATGCGCGTCGGCGCTCGTGGTCGCGGCATGGATCGGGCTCGCGGAATCGCTGCGCCAGCCCGACCGCGACGCGCTCAAGCTCGTCCGCATGGCCGCCAACTACCGCACCTTCCTGACGACGCGCGCGTCGATCGGCTTTGCCGCGGTGAACGGGTTGTGCTGGGTCGGCATCTTCGCCTTCATCTCGGCGTCGCCGTTCGTGATCATCACCTATTACGGCGTGGCACCGGACCATTACGGCTATTATTTCGGCCTTTCCGCGCTGACCATCGTGGCGGGCGCCGCGACCAACCGGCGCCTGCTGCGCTATTGGACGAGCCAGCGCGTCATGGGCTGGGGCTTCCGCATCCTCATCGTCGGCGGCGTCGCTACGGTGCTGGTGCCGCTGACGCCCTGGAGCAGCGCCCTGACCTTGATGGTCGGCGTGACGATCTACATGTTCGGCCAGACCCTGGTGCAGCCCAACGCGGTGGCGGCGGCGCTCGACCCGCTGCGTCACATGGCGGGGACGGGCTCGGCGCTCATCGGCGTCATCCAGATGCTGCTCGGCGCAGTCGGGGGCTATGCCGTCAACGCGCTTTATGACGGGACGCCGCTGCCGATGGGCGTCGGGATTCTGACGGCGGCGCTGGCGAGCGCCGGGCTGCACCGCGCGCTGCTGTGGCGCCGGCCGGCGCCGGCGGAGTGACGCCTCAGCCCTTGGGGCGCATGGTCGGGAAGGCAATCACGTCGCGGATCGACGGGCTGCCCGTCAGCAGCATCACCAGCCGGTCGATGCCGATGCCGAGCCCGCCCGCCGGCGGCATGCCGTATTCCAAGGCGGCGACGAAATCCTCGTCGAGCGGCTGCGCTTCCTCGTCGCCCATGGCGCGCTGGCGCATCTGCGCCTCGAAGCGGGCGCGCTGATCCTGCGGATCGTTGATCTCGGAGAAGGCGTTGGCCACTTCCCAGCCGTTGATGTAGCTCTCGAACCGCTCGGTCAGGCGCGGATCGTCGGGATCGCCCTTGGCGAGCGGCGAGATCTCGCGCGGGAAGCCGGTGACGTGGATGGGGCCGATGAGCGCGCTCTCGACCGCGGCGGCAAAGCACGCCTCGAGCGCGCGGCCCCAGCCCGCGCCGTCGGGCAGGTCCTGGCCCAATCCGGCAGCGGCGCGGCGCGCGGCATGGTCGTCCGAGATCGCGAGGAAGTCGATCCCGGCGTGCTCCAGCACCAGCTCTGCCATGGTGCGGCGCGGCCACGGCGCGGCCAGCTCGATGTCGCGGCCGGCGTAATGGATGCGCGTCGTGCCGAGCACGTCCGACGCCACGCCGGCGATCAGCTCCTCGGCCAGCGCCATCATGGCGCGGTAATCGACATAGGCCTCGTAGAGCTCGAGCGAGGTGAATTCCGGATTGTGCCGCGGCGACAGGCCCTCGTTGCGGAAGTTGCGGTTGATCTCGAACAGTTTCTCCGACAAGCCGCCGACCAGCAGCCGCTTCAGGTGCAGCTCGGGCGCGATCCGGAGATAGAGGTCGAGATCGAGCGCGTTGTGGTGGGTGACGAAGGGCTTGGCCGAGGCGCCGCCGGGGATCGTGTGCAGCATCGGCGTCTCGACCTCGAGGAAGCCCAGTGCGATGAGGCGGCGGCGCAGCGCCGTGATCGCCTCGCTCCGCCGGCGCAGGGTCAGGCGGCTCTCCTCGCTCATGATGAGGTCGAGATAGCGCTGGCGATAGCGCGTCTCGATGTCGGCGAGCCCGTGATACTTCTCCGGGAGCGGCAGCAGCGCCTTCGCCAGAACCGTGACGCGCCGGCTGTTGACGGTGAGCTCGCCGCGCGGCGTGCGCCGGACCGCGCCCTCGACGCCGATGATGTCGCCGAGATCGATGAGCCGCACCAGTTCGAACTGCTCGGGCGGAAGGTGGGACTTGTGGTTGAACACCTGGATCTTGCCCGACGCATCGTGGAGATCGATGAAGAGCCCGTTGTTGCGGATGGCGCGGACGCGTCCTGCGACCGCGACCATATCCTCGGTCTCGGCGCCCGCCGCCAGCGCGCCGTAGCGCTCCTCGAGCGCCTTTGCCTCGGCGGTGCGCGCAAAGGCGCGCGGATAGGGATCGAAGCCGAGCCGCCGCAAATCCTCGAGCTTCTTCAAGCGCGCGGCGCGGAACTGATTGTCGTCGCGCTCGTCCGCCATCGAATTCGCCCCGCCCTTGCCGGCTTTCCCGCGCAGCTTTCTAGCGTGTTGCCTTGGAACCGCAACCGCTCAAGTCCCGCCTAATCCGCGGCCGGTACGATCTCCGGGTGGCGGGCGCTGAAGCGCGCGATGTCGATGGCTTGGTCGTGAAACGCCCTGAGCGAGAGGCGGTGCCCCACGCTGATCACGGTGGGGCGCCACGTCGCGGCACGCAGCCGGACATAGAGTTCCGCTTCCGCGGCCTCGTCGAGCGCCGAGGTCGCCTCGTCGAGGACGACCAACGCGGGTTCAGCCAAGAACACGCGCGCGAAGGCGAGGCGCTGCTGTTCGCCGGGCGAGAGGCGCTGCGCCCAGTTGTCGCTCTCGCCAAGCGCCGAGACGAACTTGCCGAGACCGACCTCCGCGAGCAGCGCCGCGACTCGCCCGGCATCGGCCGCCGCGATATCGGGATAGCGCAGCGCGTCCTCGAGCGTGCCGAGCGGAAGATAGGGTCGCTGCGGCAGGAAGAGCTGGCCTCCTTCGCCCAGCCGCACCGCGCCCCTTCCCCACGGCCAAAGGCCCGCGACCGCGCGCATCACCGTGCTCTTGCCGATGCCGGTCGGGCCGGTGAGGAGCAGCGCCTCCCCTTGTACGACCGCGAACGAGATGCCGCGCAGCAGGGGCGTCCCGTCCGGCAAATCGAGATCGAGACCCTCGACCGCGACGCCCGTGCCCTCGTGGCGGATCGCGATCGTCTGCGGCGCGCGGAGCCGCGCGGCGATCTGCTGCATACGCCGGTCGAATGTGGAAAGCCGCTGCGTCACCGCCGACCAGGCCGCAATCTCGGCATAGGAATTGATGATGAAGGAAAGCGAGTTCTGCACCGAGATGAAGGCGTCGCCCACCTGCATCAGCCCGCCCATCTGGATCTCGCCCGCGAAATAGCGTGGCGCCGCGACCAGGTACGGGAAGATCACCGCCGCCTGGCCGTAGAACGAGGTGAACCAGTTGAGATGCTTGCGCCGCACCATGATGCGCCAGAAATTGTCGAACACGTGGCCGAAGCGGTCGCGGAACACGCCGCGCTCGGGCGTCTCGCCGCGATAGAACGCGATGCTCTCAGCGTTCTCCCTGAGCCGCACCAGGCTGAAGCGGAAATCGGCCTCGAAGCGCTGCTGCGCAAAATTGAGCGGCACCAGCGGCCGGCCGATCTTGACCGTGAAGAAGGTGCCGACGCCCGCATAGATCAGCGCGCACCACACGAGATAAGCCGGAACATGCACCGTGCCCCAGCCGAACAGCGGTACCTCCGCCGGCCCGGAAAGGCCCCACAGGATGAATAGGAACGACACCAGCGACACGACCGACGTCAGAATCCCGAGCGACAGGCTCATCACATAGTCGGTGAAGAGCCGCAAATCCTCGGAGATGCGCTGGTCGGGATTATCGGTGTCCTGGCCTTCGAGCTGCAGCCGGAAAAACGCGCGGTCGGAGAGCCAGGCCGTGACGTAGCGCTCGGTCAGCCAGCGGCGCCAGCGGATCTGCAGCATCTGGTTGAGATAGAGCGCGTAGACCGAGATCACGATGGCGGCGAAGGCCAGGACGCCGAACACGCCGAGTTGCCAGAAGAATTCCGGCGCGTCCTTGTTCTGGATCGCGTTGAAGAACGCGTTGTTCCACTGGTTGATGCGCACGTCGATATAGACGTTGGCGAGGTTGAGCGCGACCACGGCGGCGAGCAGCGCCCAGGCGTAGCGCTTGTCGGGCGAGCGCCAATAGGGCGCGGCGAGCCGCCAGGCCTCGCGAATGACGCTTCGCTTTTCGCCGTCGATCGCCGAAACTCCCGGCGCCTTAGCGTTCGGACCGGCGATCATGGAGCCACGCGATCTGGCCAAGGAGCTTGCCCGCGGCGCCGCCCGCGCGCTTTTGCAACTGGGCTATGCCTGCATCACCGAGGCGCCGCTCGCCAACGGGCGCCGCGCCGATCTTCTGGCCCTGGGAAGCGATGGCGTCCTCCTCATCGTCGAGGTGAAATCCTCGGTAGCCGATTTCCGCAGCGATCGCAAATGGAGCGAGTATCGCGACTACTGCGACCGTCTGTCCTTCGCCGTGCCGGCGGAGTTCCCGAAGACGCTCATCCCCGACGATTGCGGCCTCATCGTGGCGGACCCGTTCGGCGCCATGATTTTGCGCGAAGGCGCGCTGCACGCGCTGGTGCCCGCGCGCCGCCGCGCCCTTACCCTCCGCTTTGCGCGCCTCGCCGCAGAACGATTGACGCGGCTCCTCGACCCGGCCGCGCGCGCCCCCGAATCCTAACCTTCGACGTAGTGCGGCTCGGGGCGGGCGAAGAGATCTTCGTAATGCACCAGCGCGGGCGCCCCCAGCGGCACCGGCGCGCCGGCGCGGAACGCCCATTCGCCGCGATCGCAATCAGCGGCCCGGACATAGCCGTTGAGATAGAAGCGGCGGTCGGCGCGGGTGCGGTTGGGGCCCGAGCCGTGGATGGTGTAGAGGTTCCACAGCGCCAGGTCTCCCGGCTCGAGCACCAGATCGATAAGGCGCGCGGGATCGAGCCCGGCCTGCAATAGCCGCTCGTCGGCCATCGCCTGGTCCAGCACCGGCCCGTCGCCGGCGATCGCGAACTCGCCGGCGCAGTGCGAGCGCGGCAATATCCGCATCGCGCCGTTGTCGGGACGGTGCGGGTCGATGGCAAGCCCGGTCTGGACATAGCCGTGCGCGAGATCGCGATAGGCCGAGCGCGGCCGGCGGAAGCGCGCATCCTGGTGGAATGCGAAATCGGCGGCGGTGGCGCCGGGCGGCTTCCAGTGGAGCTGGTTGATGATCTGCTTGATGTCACGGTCGATCAGCGGCTCGAGCAGGTCGAGCCAGCGCGGATCGCGCCGCGCCGCCTCGAGCGTCGCATCGACATAAGCCGGCCATTGCACCAGCCGCAGGATCTTGCCGAGGCGCGGGTCCCGGCCTTGGCGATAGAACAAATTGCCGTGGCGGAAGCTGGCGCGATGCGCCATGCCATCGCGCCAATGGCGGTCGAAGGACGCGGCGATCGCGGCCACCTCGTCGGGCGCGAAGAAGCCGCGCACCACGGCGTAGCCCTCGTCCTCATAGTGCCGCAGCGCCGCGGCGAAATCCCTCGTCATCACGACCCCGCCGTCGAGAACCCGGCGAGAAAGTCGCCAAGGAAGCTTTCCATCCCCTTAACATGGGAATCGCGCGGCGGCAGCGCACCCTCGACATAACCTTGGCGGGCGAACGGCGCGATCAGCGCGGGGTCGCGCGACAGCACGTGAATCGGCACGGTCCAGGGCGAGGACGCGCCCGAGACGATGCCGGGCGGCTGGTGATCGCCGAGGATGATCACCAGACCATCCCCCGGCAACGCAGCGAGCCAGCCGGCCAAGGTCTTCAAATCATATTCGATGCTGGAGAGATAGGGCCGCTCGAGATGCGCCCAGTCCGGCTCGGCATAGATGCGGCGCCATTCGTCCTGGGCGAGGCCCCGGTAGGGATCGTCGCCGCGCCAATCGGCGACATAGGGCGGCACCGGCGCGAACGGCGTGTGGCTCGACACCAGCACGATCTCGGCGAAGAGCGGCGCGTGACCGGGCCCGAGCTCGCGCTCGGTGAAGCGCGCGAGCGTGTACTGGTCGGGAATGTCGAACCAACCGAACGCTGGCCCGTCATAACGGAGGTCGCGGGCGAAAAGTGTGCGCTGAAAGCCCCAACTGGCGGATTCAGGCCAGGGCTTCTTGATGCCTGGCATGACGGCGACGGTGTGGTGTCCGGATACCGCGAGGTCGCGGGCCAGCGTTGCGCGCCCGCTGCGGGTGAGGAGCTGGTCGAGGAAGGGATCGAGCTTCAGGCCGCTCTCGATCGTGCCGTGCGCGAGCCACGAGCCGGCGCCGAACACGGGCGAGACCAGCCGGCTCGACACCATGCCATAGCCGGCGTGGCGGATCGCGGCGGCGAACTCGGCCAGCGCCGGCGCGACCCTCTCGCGCAAGCCCGGCTCGTCGAGCGCCGCGGTGCCGTAGGATTCGACGAACACCAGGAAGACGTCGCGCCCGGCGAGCGCCGCGAGGTCGCCGCTCGGCTCAGGCGCCTGAAGCGCCGCATCATAGCTGTGATCGAGGCCGGTCAGCACCGCGCCGGCATGGGCAAGGCGGCGGCCCTGGTCTGCGATGGCGTCGGCCGCCGCGAACGACACCAGCCCATGGCCCGCGCCTTGGCCGAGCGCGAGCGCCGCAATGGCGAGCACGACGACAGCGCGCCGTCGCTGAGCCAGGACGTCCTGCCAGGCGAGGATCGCCCACGCGACCGCCGCCACCAGCGCCGCCGCCGCGAGCGCGGCGAACACAAGAGCGCCGGCCGCCTGCCACGGGCCTAAAGACGCAGCGGCCAGCCCGACCAGCGATGGCACGTGCGCCAGGTCGAAATAGAGATCGAGCGGCCGGTCGAGCAGGCTCAGCACCAGCGCCTGCGCCGCCTGCAGCAGCGCCGCCGCCAGCAGCACGGCGGCGAGCGCCAGCCGCGCGGTCCACCCCAGCCGCACGCGCCACAGCGCCAGCGCGCCGAGCCCCGCCGCCAGCAAAAGCACCAACGCGCTCGGCCGCCACTCGAGCGCCAGCCGCTCGCGCTCGAAATCGGCCGCGGGCAGGAACAGCACCCATAGCAGGACCGAAGAAGCGGCCGCCGCAAGCCCCGCGCGCGGTGCGCCCTTCACGGCAGCTCCGCGCCAGCGATCGCGCCGGCGAGCCGGTCATAATCCGAAGCCGCGTTGTAGGCCTGGGCCGCGACCCGGAGCCACAGCCCGCCGCTCTCCGCCGACACCGCGGCCTCGATGCGATGGACCTCGCCGAGCCAGCGCACGATGCGCAGCGCGCGCTCCTGCGTGACCTCGCCGCGCACGGGGAGCCGCACCGCTGCCATCGCCGCGAACATGGCAAGCGGCGCCGCCGGCTCGGTCCGCCAGGCCTGCGCCAGATGCGCCGCCGCCTCGTGCGCGAGCGCGACATTGCGCGCCATCAGACGCTCGCCGCCGAGGCGGCGGTGGAATGCGATGCCGGCGGGCGCAGCCAGCGCCGCGGTGAAGTCGCGCGTCCCGGTCCAGTCGAACTCGGCGGCGAAGCCCTGGCCCAGCCCGTGCGAGATGGCGAGCGGATGGAGCCCCGTCTGGTTGCCGCCCGCCGCCCACAGCACGCCGCACGAGCGCGGCGCGAAATACCATTTGTGCAGGTTCCCGACATACCAGTCGGCGCCGAGCGCCGGAAGGTCGAGCGCCACCTGGCCTGGCGCGTGCGCGCCGTCCACCAGCACGCGCGCCCCCGCTGCATGGGCATCGGCGATGAGGGACGCGACCGGCATGAGCAGGGCGCTCGCCGAGGCGATGTGGTCGATGATCACGAGCCGCGTGCGGGGGCCGAGCCGCGCCGATATCGCGCCCCTTGCCGCCTCCGCGTCGCGCACCGGAAGGGCGAGCGGCGCCTCGACGAGCCGCGCGCCGGCCCGGTCGGCCGCGAACTGCGCCGCCTTGCGGATCGCGGGATAAGCGAGGCTCGCGATCACGATCTCATCGCCGCTCGCCAAGTCAAGCGAGCGCAGCACCGCATTGATCCCGGCGGTGGCGTTGGCGACGAACGCCACATCCTCGCCCTTGGCGCCGAGCGCCCCCGCGACCTCCGCCGCCGCACGGCGCAGCGCCTGCGGCTGCTCGCGGGCCAGGAACAAGGTCGGGTTGCGCTCGATGCGGTCGCGCCATTCGAGCTGCGCCGCCAGGACGCGGTTGGGCGTGACCCCGAATCCGCCGTGATTGAGATAGGTCACGGCGGGATCGAGCGGCCATTCGCCGGCGGCGAGGTTGTGAATCGGATCGCTCATGGTGCCGGTAACGATAGCAGAACCCCGGGGCCCGGCGCTTCCCCTTGGGCGCCATTCCAGCTAGAGCAGAGGTCGATTGCACGAACGCCGTGCGTCCTTCGACTACGTGCTTCGCACTCCGCTCAGGATGAGGAAAGTTGTTGATGGCATTAAGAAAACCTCCTCACCCTGAGCGGAGCGCAGCGTAGTCGAAGGGCGCACCGAGCCTGTCCCATCGGAATTTGCCCTGGCGATGCGCGTCGACGAATTCGATTTCCCCCTGCCGCGCGAATTGATCGCGGACCGGCCGTGCGAGCCGCGCGATGCGGCCCGGCTGCTGGTCGTCGGCGACGGCCTCCAGGACCGGACGATGCGCGACCTACCGCGCCTGCTCCGTCGCGGCGACGTGCTGGTGGTCAACGACACGCGCGTCATCCCCGCCCGGCTCGACGGGAGGCGCGGCGCGGCCGGGGTCGAGGTGACGCTGCATCGCGACCTGGGCGGCGGGCGCTGGCGCGCCTTCGCCAAGGGGGCGCGGCGGCTCAAGCAAGGCGACCGGATCGAATTCGCCCCGGGCTTCGAAGCGCACGTCCAGGAAAAGCACGCCGTAGGCGACCTGACCCTGGCGTTCCCGTGCGAGGGCGATGCGTTCCGGGCCTTGCTGGAGCGCTTTGGCCGGATGCCGCTGCCGCCCTACATCAAGCGCGGGCCGGCGGGCGATCCGCGCGACCGCGGCGATTACCAGACCATCTTTGCCCGCCGCGACGGCGCGGTGGCGGCGCCGACCGCGGGATTGCATTTCACCGAGACGCTGCTGGCGGCGCTCGACCAGGCCGGGATCGCGCGCGTCACCGTCACGCTCCATGTCGGCGCCGGCACCTTCCTGCTGGTGAAGGCGGACGACACCGACCGCCATCTCATGCACGAAGAATGGGGCGCGATCGACGACGCGGCCGCGTCCCGCCTCAACGATGCCCGCGCCCGAGGCGGCCGCATCGTCGCCTGCGGCACCACCAGCGTGCGCCTCCTCGAGAGCGCCGCCGACAATACCGGCCGCATCGTACCCTTCGCCGGCGAGACCAGGCTTTTCATCACGCCGGGCTATCGCTTCCGCGCCGTCGATCTCATGGTTACGAACTTCCACCTGCCGCGCTCGACCTTGTTCATGCTGGTCGCTGCGTTCGCCGGGCTCGAGCGTATGAAGCGCGCTTACGCCCATGCCGCGGCGGAGCGCTATCGCTTCTTCTCCTATGGCGACGCCTGCCTGATCCATCCCGCGCGCGAGGCGGCGTGAGCGCCGATTTCGCCTTCACGCTTCTCGCGACCGACGGCCAGGCACGGCGCGGCCGCATCGCGACGCCGCGCGGTATTGTGGAAACGCCCGCCTTCATGCCGGTTGGGACGGCCGCCACCGTGAAGGCGATGCGGCCCGAGGAGGTCGCGGCTACCGGCGCCGAGATCGTGCTCGCCAACACCTATCACCTGATGCTGCGTCCCGGACCCGAGCGCATCGCGCGGCTCGGCGGTCTGCACCGCTTCATGGGCTGGAAGGGCCCGATCCTGACCGATTCCGGCGGGTACCAGGTCATGTCGCTGGCCAAACTGCGCACCCTCGACGAGAGCGGCGTCACCTTCCGCTCCCATCTCGACGGCGCCCTCATGCATCTCACGCCGGAACGCTCGATCGAGATCCAGGCGCTGCTCGGCGCCGACATCGCCATGGCGTTCGACGAATGCACGCAATTCCCCGCGACCGAGGACGAGGCACGAGCGTCGATGGAGCTGTCGATGCGCTGGGCCAAGCGCTCCAAGGCCGCGTTCGGGCGGCCTCCGGGGCGCGCGCTTTTCGGCATCGTTCAGGGCGGCGTCTATCCGGCGCTGCGGCTCGCCTCGGCGGCGCGGCTCGGCGAGATCGGATTCGACGGCTATGCGGTGGGCGGCCTCGCGGTGGGCGAGGGACAAGCGGCGATGTTCGACGTGCTGGACGCGACGGCACCGGCGCTGCCAACGGACGCGCCGCGCTATCTCATGGGCGTCGGCAAGCCCGAGGACATCGTGGGCGCGGTCGCGCGCGGCATCGACATGTTCGACTGCGTCATCCCGACCCGCTCGGGCCGCACCGCCCAGGCCTTCACGCGCAGCGGCGCGGTCAATCTCCGCAATGCGCGGCACGGCGATGACCCGCGCCCGCTCGACCAGGCGTGCCAGTGCCGCGCCTGCCGCAATTTCGGGCGGGCATATCTCCACCATCTCGTGCGCGCCAAAGAGATTTTGGGCAGCATGCTGTTGACCGAGCACAATCTCCGCTACTATCAGGACCTGATGGCAGAGTTGCGCGCGGCGATCGCGGCCGGCACGCTCGCCGACTTCGCGCAGGATTTCGCCGCGGCGCGGGACAAGGGCGATATCGAGCCGCTCTGAAAGACGCACATGGCCGGCTCCGACGACCAACCCCTGACGCAGCTCGGCCGCACGGCCGCGCTTCCCGCCTCGCCCGACGAGGCCGTCCTCGAGCACGTTGCCAATCCGCATGCCGGGACGCTCTATCTCGTGCGCTTCACCTGCCCCGAGTTCACCGCGCTGTGCCCCATTACCGGCCAGCCCGATTTCGCCCATCTCGTCATCGACTACGCCCCGCGCGAGCGCCTGGTCGAGAGCAAGTCGCTGAAGCTCTTCCTCGGCGCGTTCCGCAACCATGCCGCCTTCCATGAGGACTGCACGCTGATGGTGGCGCGCCGCGTCGTCGCGGCGATCGCGCCGCTGTGGCTCAGGATCGGCGGCTATTGGTATCCGCGCGGCGGCATGCCGATCGACGTGTTCCACCAGACCGGCGCCCCGCCCGAAGGTCTGTGGCTGCCGGACCAAGGCGTGGCGCCCTACCGCGGCCGGGGATGAGCGACGCGCGGGAGGGGATCAAAGCGGCCATCCGGCGGGAGGCACTCGCGCTGGGCTTCGATGCGGTGGGTTTTGCGCCGGCGGCGCTCGCGCCCGAGGCGCGCGCCGGCCTCGCGGACTTCATCGCGCGCGGATATCACGGCGACATGGGCTGGCTCGCCGCGCGCGGCGATGAGCGCGCCTCGCCCGATGCGCTGTGGGGCGATGCGAGGAGCGTCGTCGTGCTCGGCCTCAACTACACGCCCGAGGACGATCCGCTGGCGCTCATCGATGCCCCCGAGCGCGGCAACATCTCGGTCTATGCGCGGGGGCGCGATTATCACGACCTGGTCAAGTCGCGCCTCAAGCGGCTCGCCGGGTTCATCGCCGGGCGCTGGCCGGGCGCGCTCAAGCTTTTCGTCGACACCGCGCCGGTGATGGAGAAGCCGCTGGCCGCGCGCGCCGGGCTCGGCTGGCAGGGCAAGCACACCAATCTCGTGTCGCGCGATTTCGGCTCATGGCTGTTCCTCGGCGAAATTTATCTGAGCCTCGAGCTGCCGCCGGACGAGGCGCACGAGGATCGCTGCGGCACGTGCCGCAACTGTCTCGATGCGTGCCCGACCGCGGCCTTTCCCGCGCCCTACCGGCTCGACGCGCGGCGCTGCATCTCTTACCTCACGATCGAGCACAAGGGCCACATCGAGGCGGAGCTGCGCCCGCTGATCGGCAACCGCATCTATGGCTGCGACGATTGCCTCGCCGTGTGCCCATGGAACAAGTTCGCGCAGGTCGCCACGCTTCCAGGCCTCGCGCCGCGCAACGCGCTCACGGCGCCCGCTCTCGATGCCCTCGCGTCGCTCGACGATGCGGCCTTCCGCGCGCTTTTCTCGGGCTCGCCGGTGAAGCGGGTCGGCCGCGACCGCTTCGTGCGCAACGTGCTCATCGCCATCGGCAACAGCGGCGCGCGCCATCTGCTGCCGGCGGCGGCGGCGCGGCTCGACGACAAATCGCCGCTGGTGCGGGCGATGGCGGTGTGGGCGGTGCGGCGGCTTGCGGACGACGCCGAGGTGGAGGCGCTCGGCGCGCGCCATCGCGCCGGCGAGACCGACGCCGACGTGCGCGCGGAATGGGCGCGCTAGGTCTTACGCCGCCGCGCGGACGGCGCCTCTGCCGGGCAAGACGATGGTGACAGAGTCGCCCTCGCCGGCGCCGCGCTGGACCAGTACCTTGCCGCCCAAGGCCTCGATGCGGCAGCGTGCCTCGGCGACGCTCATCGCCGCTCGCGCGCCGCAACCGAGCTCGATCATGTTGCCGGCGATCCCCATGCCGTCCACCACCAGCGCGCCGGTGACGGTCGCGGGTCCGACCGCGCCCAGCGCGATGCGCAGGTCGCCGTTTGCGTCCCATCCGGCGCGCAGCACGATCCTGCCGGCGCGCGGCGTGAAGGTTACCGCGTTGTCGACGAGACAGGCGAGCGCCGCTTCGAGCGCGCCCTCGTCGCCGCCGACCGGCGCGAGATCGGCCGCGGCGTCGAGAACGATGTCGACCCCCGCCATGGAAGCGCGCTGCCGCGCCGCCGCCGCGACCCGCTCCATGACCGCAGCCGCATCGAGCATGCGCGCGCCTATGGGCATGGGCGCGCACGGCTGCCGCGGCGCCGGCCTATCGTCGGCGACCAATTCGAACCTGCCGCAGATGCGAACGGGCGCGCCGTCGCCGTCGCGCTCGGAAGCGGCCTGGGCGCGAATCGTGCGCGTCGCGCCGTCCTCGCGCGCGGTGCGGAATTCCAAGGGCTCCACCTCTTCGCCGCGCGCCAGGCTCGCGAGCCAGGTCGCCAGCGGGGCGCGGTCGGCGGGATGCGCACGTGCGAGGAGGCGTGCGCTCGACGGCGATGTCCCTTCGCGAAGCTCGAGCAGCGTGCCGACATCGTCTGTCCACGCCATGGCGCCGGTGGCGAGGTCCCAATGGAATGTGCCGCGGTCCGCCGCTTCCGCGCGCCCGTCCGCCGAGTCCCGAGCGCGCGCCGCGATGGCGGCCAGCGCGTCGGCGATGGCGGCGAATTCGCGCACCGCCGGCTCGAGCCGCACCAGCGCGCGGCCGCTTCTCAGCATGGACGCTTCGGAGGCGAGATCCACCAGCGTACGGCGCAGGGAGGTGGCGATCAGGACCGAGACGAAAGCGCCGACCGCCAATGCCATCACGCCTGTCATCAGGGCGAGTGCGCTGGGCCAGGCCGGATCGAACAGGCTCGCCGCCAGCGCCGCCGCCACCCAGGCGGCCGGCACCAGGCTCGCGATGACGAGCCACGAAAGATGATAGGCGAGCGGTCGCGTGTCGGTGCGCATGAGCAAATCCCGAGGAGGAGCCCTCGCGCCGCACTATCGCCATCGAGCCGTGAAGGGATGCTGAAAGCGAAGACCACGAAAAACGCGGATTTATCGCGATTTCTAGCGGTTCAGACGGCGGCGGCACGCTTGTGATACGCCGGCGTCGGCGCGGGGTGATGGACGGTGAAGCCCAGCACCATGTCCACGACGCGCCCGTCGCGCGCCAGCGGCAACAGGATGCGCTCGGAACTCAGATGCTCCTTGCCGGTGGCGATCTGGAGCGGGAAGCCGCGGCGGTAGCAGATGCCGCGCCCTTCGGCGACGAACACGAGATCGCGGTCGCTTTGGGTCGGCTGCTGGGTGGGGCGATGGTCGTGGTACCAGGTCCCGGTCGGATCGCGGCCGATGAGGCGGACGAGCTCGGTCCCCATCAGGCGATAGCGGAAGCGCCACGGATCGCGATGCACATCGTAGAGCCGGATGGTCGGCAGCAGGTGTGGGACGGCAGCCGGATCGAAATGCTGGCGGCCGGGGAAAAGGCTGCCCTCCGGCCGAATGGCGCGCCAGTAGCGGTGCAGCTGCGCAATCCTCTCATCGCAAGGCGGCAACTCGGCGTCGAGCGCCATGGAGCATTCGAACGGTTCCATCGCCCGAGCATCGCGCCAGCCCGGTTAATCGCCGCTTAAAGGTTCAGGCGAGCGCCGCGATCTCGGCGTCGGTGAGGATCCCTGGGACGATGGTGATGGGAACGCGCATTCGCCCCGACATCTTGCCGATCAGCGTGGTGATGAGCGGCCCGGGGCCCTCCGCGCCCGTGCCCGCCGCCAGCACCAGGATCGAGATGCCGGGCTCCTCGTCGAGGAGCCCGAGCAGCTCGTCGCTGCGGCGCCCTTCGCGGATATAGACGACGGGAAGCGCGCCCGAGATCTCCTGCACGTCGGCCGAGAGCTTGGCGATGAGCTGCTCCGCCTCCTCGCGCCGCTCCTCGCGCACCAGCGTCGCGACCGCCATCCATTCCTTGAGGTCCGACGGCTCGATCACATAGAGCAGCGCCACCCGGCCGCCGGTATGGGCGGCGCGGCGCGCGGCGAAATGAAGGGCGACGCGCATCTCCTCGGTCTCGTCGACGACGACGAGAAAAATGCGCGGCTGGGCATCGGGTTCGCTCATCGCCGCCTCACGCGTTGCGGAACGGCAGGCTCGCCAGCCATCCTGCCATTGCCGCGCCAGCGACGGCAAGGAGACCGTAGGCGAGCGAGCGCCGCTCGGCGAATTCGTTGACGTCGGCGTCGAAGCCGATCTGGGAGACGACAAGCGGCGTCGTCTGACCGCTCACCACGGCCTTGTCCCGCACCAGGAACACCTCGAAGAGATAGGTTCCGGTCGGAACATTCGCGGGAAAATCGATGGTCGCGCGGAACAGGCGGTTGCCGAGAAATGCCACCTGGCCCGGCTCCTTGAGATAGAGGCCCTGGCGGCGCTGTTCGTCGATAAGCGCGGCTCGAAACATGTCGCGATCTTCCTGCGTGCGCGCATCGGCGCCGGTGAAGCGCAGATTTTCGAGCCCGATCTGATGCAGCGCCTGCATGGCTGGCGGCGCGATCTCGGCGAGCGGCCTTGTGCTGTAGAGCGCGTAATAGCTCGGCACGCCCTCGAACGTCACCGCTCGCGTATTCATCCAGATGCCGGCGACACGGCTCTTGCGGCGCACCACCATCGAGCGCTCGGGCCCGCGCACGACGGCGATAACGTCGGCCGGCCCGTCGGTCGCGCCGAACAGCACGACCGAGGTGCCGGTGAAGCCGGTGGTGATGGCGACGAGATGACTCGAGAGATCCGCCGAGACCGTCTGCGCCGACGCCATGCGCGCAGCACAGGCGAGCGCTACCAACATCAGCAGGAGCATCTGGGCGCGGATCATGGCGTCAGGGTCTCGAGCCCATAGATTTGGTCGGGCGGTACCGCGAGATCGGCGCACAGCTTCGCCGCCACCGCAAGCACGATGAGCGCGAGCAGCGCGCGCAAATGCTCGGCACGCAACCGCGTGCTCCAGCGGCTGCCGAGCTGTGCGCCGATCACGCCGCCCACCAGCAGCACGAGCGTCAGAACCACGTCGACCGTGCCGTTCTCGATCGACTGCAGCACAGTGACGGAAGCGGCGACGAAGATGATCTGGAACAGCGAGGTCCCCGGCACGACCGCGGTCGGCATGCCGAGGAGATAGATCATTGCCGGCACCATCACGAATCCGCCGCCCACACCCATCACGGCGGAGAGAATTCCCACCGCGAATCCCAACGTCAGCGGCACAAGAGCGCTGATATAGAGCTTCGAGCGGCGGAACCGCAGCTTCAGGGGAAGACCGTGGAGCCAGATATGCTGATGCAGCTTGCGCCGCGCCGGCCCGGGATAGCGCAGCCGCACCAGCGCGCGCACGCTCTCGGTCAGCATCAGCACGCCCAGGATCGACAGCAGCACGGCATAGGACAGGCTGATCACCAGCTCGATCTGCCCGAGCCGGCGCATCAGCGCGAACAGCCAAACGCCGAACCCCGAGCCGACGATGCCGCCGATCAGCAGGATCGTCGCCATCTGCAGGTCGAGATTGCCGCGCCGCCAATGGGCCATGGCGCCCGAGACCGAGGCGCCGACGAGCTGGTTCGCCGAGGACGCCACCGCCACTGCGTGCGGCACGCCGATGAAGATGAGGAGCGGCGTCAACAGAAACCCGCCGCCGACGCCGAAAACGCCGGAGAGAACGCCCACCACCGCGCCGATCGCCAGCAGGACGAACACGTCGAGCGAGATCCCGGCGATGGGCAGGTAGATTTCCATGGGGCCCAGGGCGCGCGGTCTCGGTTTGTGGCGTTGCCGCGCGACCTTACATCCGGGGCTTGCGGCGCGAAAGGGGTGGCGGCTTGGCGCCGGAAAATCGCGGATGACGCTGCAGCGGCATCTTGCGTCCTTCGACTACGCTCAGGATGAGGAAATCCTTTGTGGCACAAAGAAAAATCCTCATTCTGAGCGGAGCAGGCGGAGCCTGCGCAGTCGAAGGACGCAAGATGCCAGCGCAGCGGCCTTAAATTCCCGCCACCGCTGTGATAGCAATGGCGCGACGGGAGGCAAGGCGATGCTGACGCCGGCGGAGAACCAGCTCTTGACCCGCACCGGGCCGGGAACGCCGATGGGCGCGCTGATGCGGCGCTATTGGATCCCGGCCCTGTTCTCGGACGCGGTGGCCGAGCCCGACGGCCCGCCGGTGCGGGTCAAACTGATGGGCGAGCGGCTGGTCGCGTTTCGCGACACGATGGGCCGCGTCGGCCTCCTCGACGAGCGCTGCCCGCATCGCACGGCGTCCTTGTTCTTCGGGCGCAACGAGGAATGCGGTCTGCGTTGCGTCTATCACGGCTGGAAGTTCGACATCGACGGCAATTGCGTCGACCAGCCCTCGGAGCCCGACGGCAGCAATTTCAAGGACAAGGTCAAACAGAGGGCGTATCCCTGCCTCGAGCGCGGCGGCGTGGTGTGGACCTATATGGGACCGCCGGCGCTGCGCCCACCCTTCCCCGAGCTCGAGTGGACGCAGGTTCCGGCGTCGCATCGCTTCGTTACGCGGCACCTGCAGGAATGCAACTGGCTCCAGGCCTTGGAGGGCGGCTTCGACACCAGCCACCTCACCTTCCTGCACAGCGGCGCGGCGCGCGCGCTCGATGGCCGCGCCATGCGGCTTCCCAGCCGCTACGACGTGATCCCGGCGGATTTCGGCTTCATCGCCGGCACCGGGCGCGAGACCGAGGACGGCGGCATGAACTGGACCGCCAACGTCATGCTGCTGCCGTTCCACAAGCTCATCGCCACCAACCCGATCGGCGCCCATGCCTGGGTCCCGATCGACGACGACAACACGATAAACTGGTGCATCGACTACCGGCCCGACCGGCCGCTCGCCGAGGCCGAGCTCGCGTACTCGAAGAGCTGGCACAACATCCACGCCGAACAGGTGCCCGGCAGCGATCGCGCGGCGCTCAACCGCGACAACGAATACGGCATCGACCGCGCGCTGCAGAAGAGCGGCCGCTCCTATACCGGCATCAAGGGCATCGGCATGCAGGATTGCAGCATCCAGGAAAGCATGGGGCCGGTCGCCGACCGCAGCATCGAGCATCTGGGCGTGAGCGACACGATCATCATCAAGCTGCGCCGCCTGCTCTTGGAGACGCTCAAGCAGCACGACGCGGGCGCGAAGCTCGCCGGCCTCGATCCCGAGAGCTATCGCGTGCGCTCGGCCCGCTTCACGGTGCCGCGCGAGCAGAGCTTCGCGGACGCGGCGGGTCCCTTCGTGCGCATCGCCGACCCGGTCCCCGCGAAGTGACGATGACCCGGGCGGCGCTTGTGCTGGCCGTCGTCCTCGCGCTCGCGCGCGGCGCGGCGGCCGACCCGGTGACGGTCCGCTTCAGCACCACGCTTCCTCTCTTCGCGCCGGTCGCCAAGGACGTCCTGATCCCGTGGTTCAAGGAGGTCGAGAGCGACAGCGGCGGCACCATCGCGTTTCAGCAATTCTGGGGCGGCCAGCTGGTCGCCAACCAGCCGCGGGAATGGGACGCGCTGATGAACCACGTGTTCGACATCGGCGCGCTGGTGCCGGCATTCTATCTCCAGGCGCTGCCGGATTCGTCGATCTTCGCGCTGCCTGGCGTGGTGCGGAGCGCCGAGGAGGCGGCGGTCGGCGGCTGGAAGATGAACGACGCGAACCTGCTGCGCGGCATGGACAAGCTCTACGTCATCGCGACCTTCTCGAACGATCCCGGGGGCTTGCATTTCGCCCGGCCGATCGCCTCGTTGGCCGCGGTGAAGGGATTGAAGATCCGCGTCTCCGGCCCGGCCGAGGCTCAGATCGTCGAGGCGCTGGGCGCGGCGCCCGTGGGCATGAACGTCTCCGACATGGCCGAGGCGCTGTCGCGCGGCGTCTATGACGGGAGCCTCAACGGCTGGTCGGCCAACCATCTCTTTCGCGTGACGCCGGTGCTGAAGGCCCATTTCGACCTGTCGCTCGGCGTGCGCCAGTTCGTGTTCGGCATGAACCGGCAGGCCTACGACGCGCTGCCCGAGGCGGCAAAGGCGGCGCTCGCCAAGCATAGCGGCCTCGCGCTCAGCCTGCGCATGGCGCACGCGATGGAGCAGGACGGCGAGCGCGAGCGCGCGGAGGCCAAGGACAAGGGCATGATCGTCGGCCTGAGCGCCGCCGACGAGACGCGGCTCAATGGCGTCTACAAGCCGCTGATCGACACCTGGATCGCTGCCCAGCCGGAGGGCGCGAAGAAATTCGCGTTCCTCGACGCTACGCTTGCCGATTACCGCAAGGGACACTAACGGAGGCCGCAATGAAGATCGAACAGCGCCTGGAGCAACTCAAGATCGTGCTGCCGCCGCTGGGCGGGCCGATGGGGAACTATGTGCCGTGCCGGCGCGCCGGCAATCTCCTATTCCTGTCGGGACGCGGCCCCGGCACCATTGCCGGCAAGGTCGGCGACACCATCACCCTCGACCAGGCCTATCAGCACGCACGCACGGTTGGCTTGGGCCTGATCGCGGTGATGAAGCAGGAGCTGGGCGACCTCGACAAGGTCAAGGGCATCCTCAAGGTGCTCGGCATGGTCAACGCGGTGCCGAGCTTCGGCGACCACCCCAAGGTCATCAACGGCTGCTCCGACCTCTTGGTCGAAGTGTTCGGCGACGCCGGACGGCACGCGCGCTCGGCCGTCGGCATGGGCTCGCTGCCGAATCAGATCCCGGTCGAGATCGAGCTCATCGCGCTGGTGGAATAGTCGCCGCCAGCGGCTGCAGCAGCATTCCCGCGATGGTACGGAAGCGCGGCGCGAGGAACGCCTCGACGCCGAAGGCGGCCGGCGCGTCGCGCCCGTCACGCGGCGCGAGCGTGCCGAGGAGCCGGTCCCAAATCACCAGCACCTGCCCGTAATTCGCGTCGCTCTGCCGCTGGTCGCGCGAATGATGGAAGCGGTGGAACGGCGGCGTCACCACGACGAGGCTCAAGACGCGCTCGAGCGCGGGCGGCAGCGCCACGTTGGCGTGGGCCACGAGCTGCACCGCGAAGGCGAGCACGCCATAGGCGACCATTTCCTCGGGCGCGGCGCCGATCAGCATGCCGATGCCGGCGAAGGCGAAGCCTACAACGAGAACCTCGGCGGGGTGATGCCGCAGCGTCGTCGTCACGTCGATCTCGGTATCGGTGTGATGAATGGCGTGCAGTCGCCACAGCCAGCCGACGCGGTGCGACAGGCGGTGAAGCGCGTAGTCGCCGGCGTCGAGCAGCGGAAGCATGAGCAGGAAATGCAGGCCGATTCCGCCTTGCGCCTCGACGACGCCGAGCCAGGTGGCGCCATAGGAGAGGAGCGGCGCGACGACGAGCCAAGCGCCGTCGCCGATCGCAAAGAGCACGATGTTGGCAATCCAGCGCGGCCCCGCGGGCTCGCGCTCGGGATGGTCCGGGCGCGCTTGCTCCCACAATCCGACGCCGACAACGAGGAGGGCGATGAGGATTCCGGCCGTCGACAGGCCGGCGGCATCAAGACCGAAGCCGCCTTTCTCCACCGCGGGGACGGGCGCCTATTTGCGGCCGCGAAACTTCTTCCAGGCCAGGCCGCCGATCGCGGTGGCCAGCAGGGCCAGGCTGCTCGGCTCGGGGACCGCGACCGCGATCACGCCAGCCCACGCCGTACCGGCCGAGAGTGCGAGCAAAAGCGCAGCCGATAGCAAGACGAACCGGTGCTCCTTCTTCATGACACGCTCCTTTATGGTGGTTAACGCAATTTCCGTGCCTTGGAGCAAGACAGCGTAAGATCAATGGCTTGCTAGAAGCGCCGGCCCCGGCTGTAAATATTCTCGACAGTTTCGGGGTTCAGGGGCGCAGCAGGCCCATGATCTCGAACACCTGGGCCAGGTTGGGGCCGGCGATCGCTTGGGCGCGCTCGCGGCCGCGCGAAAGCACGCCGTCGACATAGCCTGTATCGGCCAAAAGCCGGCGCATCTCGCCGCCGATCTTGCCCAGCACCTCGGCCGCGAGGTCGGAAAGGTCGCGCTTGAAGTCGGAGAAATTGCGCCCCGCGTGCTGACGGATCGCCGCCTCGCGCGTCATGTCGGCGAGCGCCGCGTAGATGCCGAGGAGATTGTCCGCCTCGGGCCGCGCGTCGGCCTCGGCGGCGCTGGCCGGCAGCGGCTGCGGATCGGTCTTGGCGCGCCTGATCTTGAGCGCGATCGCGTCGGCGTCGTCGGTCATGGCGATGCGCGAATATTCGGAGGTGTCGGATTTCGACATTTTCTTGGTGCCGTCGCGCAGGCTCATGACGCGCGTCGCGGCGCCGAAGATCATCGGCTCCGGCAGCGGGAAGAACTCGACGCCGTAGCGCCGGTTGAACGCGCCGGCGATGTCGCGCGACAATTCGAGATGCTGCTTCTGGTCCTCGCCCACCGGCACGTGCGTCGCCTTGTAGAGCAGGATATCGGCCGCCATCAGCACCGGGTACGCATAAAGACCCAATCCGGCGTTATCGCGCTCCTTGCCGGCCTTCTCCTTGAACTGGGTCATGCGGTTGAGCCAGCCCAAGGGCGTGAGGCAGCCCAAGAGCCAGCCGAGCTCGGCATGGCCCGGCACCGCGCTTTGGTTGAAGATGACGCAGCGCTCGGGATCGATGCCCGAGGCGATGTAGGCCGCCGTCACCTCGCGCGTCTGGGCGCGCAGCTGCGCCGGGTCCTGCGGCAGGGTCAGCGCGTGCAGATCGACGATGCAGAAGATGCAGTCGAAATCGCGTTGGAGCCGCACCCAGTTGCGGATGGCGCCGAGATAATTGCCGAGATGCAGATTGCCGGTCGGCTGGACGCCCGAGAAGATCCGATTCATGCGCGCTTTATCGCGGCCGCGCGCGCGAGGGTCAAGGAGAGGGCTTGGCGGCGGCGACCATCGCGGCGACGTCGTCGCGGCCCTCGCGGTGGAGCGTCTCGACCACGCCGGCGCGGTCCTCGGGCGGGCGGTTCTGGCTCATCTTCCATTTGCCCTCGAGCCGCGCGATCGGCAGCGCGAAGCCGACGATCGCCTTGAGCATGGACCGGACATAATCCTCGGGCGCGTCGCTGACGGCCCAGGGCGCGGGCCTCCCGGCCTCGTGCCGGACGGTGAGTCGCGTCACGATGTCGCGCAGCCGCGCCTCGTCGTCGAAGAACGCGACCTTGCCATAGGCGTGGATCGCGACATAGTTCCAGGTCGGCACCGCCTTGCCGGTGCGTCGCTTGGTCTCGTAGACGGAGGGCGAGACATAGGCGTCGGCGCCGAGAAAGATTGCCAGCGCGTCGCCGCCGCTGTGCCATTGCGGGTTGTCGCGCGCGACATGCCCGATGAGGGTGCCGTAGGGCGCGGGCGCATCGTCGAGCAGCATCGGCACGTGGCTCGCCTCGAGCCCGGCCGCGCCTTGGGTCACCAGGGTCGCGAGCCCGGTGCCGCGGATCGCATCGTGCAGCACCGGCACGCGCGTCTCGGCGAAATGGGCGGGCAGGTACATTTCTCCTCCTCAGGCGCGCTTGAGGCGCTGCTTCACTTCGCCCCAGGGCGCCGCGCCCAGCGCCACCGCGAGCACCGCGAACGCCACCAGCCCAACGCCGACCAGCAGCGCCAGCGCCGCAAGCCGCTCGATGAGCCCCCCCTCGAACGCGGGCCCCAGCGCGGCTTCGAGCGCCAGCAGCACCGCGCCCATGCCGAGCGCCGCGCCGAGCATGCGCGGCAACGCCCGCCGCGCGCGCGCATCGAGCGCGAACTGCCCGCGCCGCCCCAGGATATGGATCAGCAGCAGCGCGTTGACCCAGCCCGCCGCCGAGGTCGCCGCCGCGACGCCGACATGGGCCAGCGGCGTCAGCAATCCCAGCGTCGTGGTCAGCATGATGTTGGCGCCGATCGCGGCGAACGCCACCTTCACCGGCGTCTTGGTGTCGTGGCGGGCGAAGAAGCCGGGCGCCATCACCTTGACCAGGACGAAGGCAGGCAGGCCAGCGGCATAGGCAGCGAGCGCGCCCGCGGTGGCGCGCGTTTGTTCCGGACCGAAGGCGCCGCGCTCGAACAGGACATGGAGGATGGGCCACGCCGCCACTCCGAGCGCGACCGCGGCCGGAAGCGTCAACAGCAACGCCAGCTCGAGGCCGCGATTCTGGGTGGCGATCGCGCCCTGCTCGTCGCCGCCGCGGACCTGGCGCGCCAGCGGCGGCAGGATCGCGGTGCCGACCGCGAAGCCCACCACGCCCAAAGGAAGCTGGTCGAGCCGGTCGGCGTAATAGAGATACGACACCGCGCCCGTCGGCAGGAGCGACGCGATCGCGGTCGAGATCACCAGGTTAAGCTGCGTCGCGCCGGCGCCGAACACGCCCGGCAGCATGAGCTGCACCAGGCGCTTCACCGCCGGCGAGAACGACGGCCGCGGCAGGCTCAGCGCCATCCCGGCCTGCGCGCACGATGCCATCAGCCACAGAAACTGCGCGAAGCCCGACAAGGTCACCGCCCAGGCCAGCGCTTCGCCGCTCATCGGCCGCACCAGGGTCAGCGCGCCGATCAGGAAGACGTTCAGCAGCGCCGGCGTCGCCGCAACAGCAGCGAAGCGGTCGACCGAATTGAGCACGCCCCCCTGCAGCGCCACCAGCGAGATGAACAGCAGATAGGGAAAAGTGATGCGGGTGAGATGGACGGTGAGCGCGAACGTGTCGGGCAGCGCCGCGAATCCCGGCGCCAGCACGTGCAGGAGCCACGGCGCCGTCGCCTCTCCCACGACGATGAACACGACCAGCGCCGCGAGCAACGCCGCCAGCGCGTCCTCGGCGAAGAGGCGCGCAGCATCGCGCCCCTCCTGCGCCGCGAGGCCGGCGAACAGCGGCACGAAGGCGGCGCTGAAGGCGCCTTCGGCGAAGAGGGTGCGGAAAAGGTTGGGCAGGCGGAGCGCGACGAAGAACGCGTCCGTTACCGGCCCCGCGCCCAGGAGCGCCGCCGTCATCATGTCGCGGACGAATCCCAAGACGCGGCTCAGCATGGTGTAGCCGCCGACCGTCGCGACCGAACGCAAGAGGGCCATGGCGCGGGTTTAGAGCAGCGCTCACGGGGAGGGAAGCACCCGGCGGAGTCTCGGTTTGCATTTCCCGGTACGACCCCAGGCGGAGTTCGGGGTGGCACCGACGTATCGCACGACCGTGCGCGCCTGAAGCCGGTTGGGCCTTGCCGTGTGCTATAAGCACAAGGAAGACCAGGGGAGCCGAAGCGATGGCGGAGTCCGAACGCACGCGTGTGAGGGAACGGGAGCCGGCAGCCCGCAACCCCTACGAACTCGGAATGCAACGGGATAGCGCATACGCAGACCGGCAACGGACCGGCCGCATCGTCGTGCGCCTCGAAGAAACGAAGCAGGAGCTGATGCGCCAAGGCCACCTCCGTTTCTATCTCGATGCCGGACGGACGATCACGGATACCCCGCTGCAGAATTGGGCCGTGTTCACGCACGAGGTGCGCAGCGTGTCGGGCAGACATCGGCATCAAGGCGGACTGATCATTTATGTGATCGATGGCAAAGGCTATTCGGTGGTCGACGGCGAGCGCGTCGACTGGGAGAAGGGCGACCTGCTCCTGCTTCCCTTGAAACCCAACGGGGTCGAGCACCAGCATTTCAACGTCAATCCGGAAAAACCGGCTCTATGGATGGCGTTCATTCACCAAGGCGTGCGGGAACATGTCGCGTCCGAGATGACGCAATCGGAGCCTTCGTCCGAATGGAAGGCGCGGGAGGAGCGGGCGGGTCGCTAAGGCGGCGCGCTGGGATCAAGGAGGAGGCGGCGATGGCGGAGACCGGCATCGGGATCACCGGCTGCGGCGGGCGGATGGGGCGCATGCTGGTGGCGGAGATCAACGGCACCGCGGGCTGCCGCGTCGCCGGCGGCATCGAGGCCAAGGGCAATGCGGCGGTCGGGCGCGATCTCGGCGAGCTCGCCGGTCTGGGCGCGCTGGGCGTCGTGGCGGGCGACGATCCCGCGCGTCTCTTCGCCGCCGTCGACGTGGTGGTCGACTTCACCGCGCCCGCCGCGACCGCCGCCCACGCCGCGATCGCCGCGCGCCTCGGCAAGCCGCTGGTCATCGGCACTACCGGCCTCGAGCCCGCGCACGAGGCCGCGATCGCGGAAGCCGCCAAGTCGGTTGCGATCGTGCGCGCGCCCAACATGAGCCTGGGCGTCAATCTGCTGCTGGGACTGGTGCGGCAAGTGGCGTCGCGCCTCGGCGACGATTACGACATCGAGGTGATGGAGATGCATCACCGGCACAAGGTCGATGCGCCCTCGGGCACGGCGCTGGCGCTCGGCCGCGAGGCGGCGCTGGGGCGGGGGATCGATCTCGCCTCACGCAGCCAGCGCGCCCGCGACGGCATCACCGGCGCGCGCAAGCGCGGCGATATCGGCTTCGCCGCGCTGCGCGGCGGCGACGTGGTCGGTGATCATACCGTCATCTTCGCCGCCGACGGCGAGCGGCTGGAGCTCACGCACCGTGCCGGGAGCCGGCAGATTTTCGCCCGCGGCGCGGTGCGGGCGGCGTGCTGGGCGGTGGGGCGGAAGGCCGGGCTTTACGGGATGAAGGACGTGCTCGGGCTGGAGTGACGCTCTCGTCCGTCGTCTTGGCCTTGTAGGCGCACAGCGCCCGGACGACGCAGACCTGGCAGCGCGGCTTGCGCGCGAGGCAGACATAGCGCCCGTGCAGGACGAGCCAATGGTGTGCGCCGCGCTTGAAGCGTTCCGGCACCATGCGCTCGAGCTTCTCCTCGACCTGGAGCGGCGTCTTGCCGGGCGCAAGGCCGGTGCGGTTCCCGACCCGGAAGATGTGGGTGTCGACCGCGATGGTCGGCTGGCCGAAGGCGGTATTGAGCACCACGTTCGCGGTCTTGCGGCCAACGCCGGGCAGGGCCTCGAGCGCCTCGCGCGTGTCCGGCACCTTGCCGCCGTGGCGCTCGATCAGGAGGCGCGACAGGGCGATGACGTTCTTGGCCTTGGTGCGGAACAGGCCGATGGTGCGGATGAACTTGGTGAGCCGCGCCTCGCCCAGCGCCACCATCGCCGCGGGCGTGCTGGCGACGGCGAAGAGCTTCTCCGTCGCCTTGTTGACGCTCACGTCGGTCGCCTGGGCGGACAGCACCACCGCCACCAGCAGCGTGTAGGGATTGATGAATTCGAGCTCGGTCGTCGGATCAGGCCGATCCGCCGCAAGAAGCGCCATGAAGCGCTCCGCGTCCCCCTTCGTCATCCGCCGATCGTGGCGGATGCCTCAACCCGTGTCCAGACGCAGGCCCAATTGGGCCCAAGCCGGGCCTATGGCCGGATGAACAGCCAGATCGCGAAGGCCCAGATCGCAAGGCAGGCGCTCAGGGCGACCATGAGGCCCCTGTTCCTGTCGCGCCATTCCTCGGGCGTCGTCACGCTTCCGTCCCAGTCTTCCATTGCACACACCCCTCGAGGGCATGGGTAAGCAAAACCGGGGCCACCCGAATTTTACGTTTATTACGAGCGACCTAGACTCTCGGGGCGGGAAACCGCCCCAAAAGTGTAAAATTTTCTGTCACTGAGACCCGCTCAGCGCCCTCCACGGTTGAGTAATACCGCGCGGGCCGTCGACAGGATGATCAGCAGGTCGAAAAGGAAGCTGAAGTTCTTGATATAATAGAGATCATAGGCGAGCTTCTCGCGCGCATCCTCGATCGAGGCGCCGTAGGGGTAGTTGATCTGGGCCCAGCCGGTGATGCCCGGCCGCGCCCGGTGGCGCTCGGCATAGAACGGGATCTCGGCGGCGAGGCTGCGCACGAATTCAGGGCGCTCGGGCCGCGGACCGACGAAGCTCATCTCGCCCTTGAGCACGTTCAGGATTTGCGGCAGCTCGTCGATTCGCATGCGGCGCAGGAAACCGCCGACCCAGGTGACGCGGGGATCCGCCAGGCTTGCCCATTGCGGCCCGCACTCGGCCTCGGCGTCGGTGCGCATGGTGCGGAACTTGCAGATGCGGAAGAGCTGGCCGCCGCGGCCGACGCGCTCCTGGCGGTAGAACACCGGGCCGTCGCTGTCGAGCTTGATGGCGAGCGCGGCCAGCACCAGGGTCGGCAGGGTGAGGATCAGCAGCACCACGCTCGCGACCACGTCGAGCGCCCGCTTCAGCACGATGTTGGTAGCCGTGCTGATATGGAAGCCGTCGGCATAGATGAGCCAGCTCGGATCGAGCGCCGCGAGATGGACGCGGCGGGTCTCGCGCTCCCAGAAACTCAGATAGGAGGTGATGGCGACGCCTTCCATGCGCGCCTCGAGCAGCGGCTGCAGCTCCATACCGCGGCGGTCGTCGGCGGCGACGACGATCTCCCGGGCACCCGTCTCGCGCGCGATCTCGAGTGGCGACTGGGTGGCCGGCTTCATGCGCCATTCGGGGATTTCGGTCGCCTCGTTGGCGAGCGGGAGGTAGCCCATCACCTGGGTCTTGGAGTGGACCGCGTTCGCCATCAGCGCCTCGATCTCGGCCGCGAGCCGCCCAGCGCCGATCACCAGCACCTTGTGCGAGGCGATGCCGCGCCGCGCGAGCGGCGTCGCGATCATGCGCGCGACGACGATGCAGGCGATCACCATCGCCGTCCAGATGCCGTAGAACACGATCCGGTCCTCGTCGGGGCCAGCGATCGAGAGCGAACGTCCGAGCAGCGGCGCGCCGATGCAGAGGCAGGCGAAGAGCCGCGGCAAGGCGCGGCGGAAATTGGCGACGTAGGCTGGGTCATAGAGCCCCATCGAGTACATCAGCACCGCATTGACCAGCGCCGGGACCAGCGCCGCCGCGAGATAGCGCGCATGCTGATCGCCCGGAATGAGGATCGTCGCCGCGACGTAGAGCGCGAGCGCCACGGCCAAAGTCTCGCAGGCGCAAAGGAAGACGGCGGGTGCCGAGTAATAGTGGCGGAAAATCCGGAGCAAAATCCCCCCTCTCAGAGGCGCGCCCGGCCATCGGCGAAATGCGCCGGTGAACCGTTTACATAGCGTGTCTACGACGGTCGAAGCGGGGTTGGATCACTTTGCCGCCCGGGACGTGGCGGAACGCCGCGGGGTGCTTCAGTGGAGAAGCTCGACCGCGAACGCGACGAGGAATATCGCGCCCGCCCAGCCGGCGAGGCTCAAGACCACGACGGCGAGCCACCACAGGCGCAGCGGGGGCGGCGCTTCGGCGGCCCGGTCGACCACGGTCACGATCAAGGGCTCCGCTGCCACTTCGTTCTCCGTTCGTTAAGACAACGTCGATCCGGTATGGTTAAAAAAGGCTTAAGCCGACCGATCTTGAGGGGCTTGGGCGAGCGCGTTACCATTTCAGGCCAGACACGGGGACACGGCAGCGTGAGCGACACCATCCCGAGCGCGGAGCCCGAGCGGCAGGTCTTCCTCGACGCAGTGCTGCACCCCTATCGCAGCCTGCCGCTGCGCGGATTCGCGATCGTAATGGGTCTCCTGGCCGGGGCGAGCGCCATCGCCGGGGTGAGCTGCGTCCTGGCAGGCGCCTGGCCGGTGTTCGGCTTCTTCGGGCTCGACGTGGCGCTGGTCTATGTCGCTTTCCGCGCCAGCTACCACAGCGCGCGGCAGCACGAATGGGTCCGCCTGACCGAGCGAAGCCTGACCGTGGAGCAGGTCTCGGCGCGCGGCACCCGCCGTAGCTGGCGCTTCGAGCCGGCGTGGATCCGGGTCGTGTTCGAGGAACGGGACGAGACCAATTCGCTCGCCCTCGCCTCGCATGGCCGCAGCCTGGTGGTGGGGAGCTTCCTCGCGCCCGGCGAGCGTCGCAGCTTCGCCGCCCGGCTCAAGGACGCGCTGGCACGCTGGCGCGGCACCCTAAAATCCAGCGGGGTTGCTCATTCGTAAAGAGGGTCACCAAAGCGGGGTCAACCCGCCCCGGAGACGCCCATGAACACCGTCCAGACCAATGTCCGCGTTCAGCCTGGCGACAAGCCACTGGTCCGCGCCATCGCCGCGCGCCTGAGGATAGAGCCGCGCTTTCGCGATCGGTTGCAGGCGCTGCTCGAGGAAGATCCCGCGCCGGCGCTGCAAGAGCGCATCGAGCAGCTCGAGGAGAAGGTCGACTGGCTTCTTGCCGCCGCCGACCACGCCCGCACGCCGCTGCGCGCGGCGGTCAGCGGATCGGCAGCGTCAGGCCGAAACTGAGCACCGCCGGCATCTGCGGCGGAGCATAGACCATCGGCGGCGGCGCCTCGACGTAGGTCGGGGTGTCATAGCCATAAACGGCCGGCGGTGGCGGGGCACGATGGACGACACGGTGTCGCGGCCGCCGATCGCGATGATCGTCGCGCGGATCGGCCAGGGCCGAGCCGGCGATCGCGGCGCTCAACACCGCGACTGAGAGCGCCGCCGCGGCAGCGCGAATGATCGACATGAATGGTCTCCCGTTGCGGGCTTCGCTCAGCCGGATTTCTTTGCCATGCGCGGGCCGCGCGGACGCTGGTTGAACACGGCGTCAGCGTTCTTCTTCTGCGCGTCCGACAAGGTCGCGTAGAGCGCCTGGAACGCCGGCACGAGCTGATGCAGCTCGGTGGCGTGGGCGTCGACGATCGCCGAGTAGGTCGAGAGATTGTCGACCGCGCTCATGGTGCCGCGCTGCTCGGCGCGGGCATGCACGGCCGCGTCGATCTTGTGCGCGTTGTCGCGCATGACTTGGGCCACCGCCTGCCATTGCGGCTCCTGGGCGGGCGTCAGCTTGAGCTCGGCGTGCAGGGACGTGATGCGCGCCTCGATGCGGTCGACCTGGGCGCGCTTGCCGCGGTGGTGCTTCGCTGCGTTGGGCGCCGGCATGACGGGGGCGGATTGGGCCTGGGCCGGGCTCGCTTGCTGCGCGGAGACGCCGATGGGCGCGGCGAGCAGGCTTGCGCCGAACAGCGCCGCCGCGATGGCGCAGGTCGCGCGATCAATGCGGATGGGCATGGTTCGAATTCCTCTTGTTGTAGCGGTGGAGCAGCATTGTTGTCCGTTCCGGCGCTGCAATCCATCCCCTCGTATGGGGCACGCGAGCCCCGCCGCATGACGGGCGGGGCTGCCGGCGCCGCGATCGTCTACTGCGGCAGGGTGAAGCTCAGCGCCAGGCCGGGGACCGCGAGGGTCACCGCCGGCTGCACCACCGGGGCATAGTACCCGGTCACTGGCGCGGCGTAAGGATAAGGCACCGGGGCGGGCGCATACACAACAGGATGGTGCTCGCGCCGGCCGTGGTTGCGCCACTGGGCGGCATGATGCCAATCCGCGGCGAGCGCCGGGCTCGCCACCGCGCCGGCCGCGCCGGCCGTCACTAGCAGCGCCAACGCCAGCTTGCAGGCCAGCTTGCGGATCGAATTCGTGAACATCGTGGTCATGGGCCTCTCCTTTCGAGGCATTCGGTTTCTGGAAAATGTTATGCGCGCGCGCTGCCGCCCATCCCCTTGACAACTTGCTATGTCATAAAAATAATTTCGCAACGCATCGGGAGCGTTTTCGCTTCTGGGGCCTTATATAGTGGCGAGAGCGCTGATGCCGCTCTTGACGGCGGCGGCCGATCCGCCGGGGCCCGGCTCGATGTGCCGGGCGGTTCTCGGGAGAAGATCATGCAGGTTTTGCGATCCAAGCAGAGCTCGACCCGCACGCGCCGCTGGGCGCCGCTCATCGCCGTGGCGGGCATGCTCGCCATCCTGTCCGGCTGCGTCGTTTACCCTGTGGGCTATTACGGCGACGGCGGCGGCGGCCGGCACGAGCACTATTTCCGCTGATGACCGAAACCGAGGTCAGGGCGGCCCCGCGCCGCGGTGGCCGCCCCACCCGCGAGGACGCAGCCCAACTGGGCGAGCGCATCATCGCGGTCGCGACCGGACAATTCCTCGGCCACGGCTTCGGTGCCACCAGCATCGAGGGCGTGGCCATCGCGGCGGGCATTTCGAAACGCACCTTCTATCACCGCTTCCGCGACAAGCCCGGTCTCTTCCGCGCGGTTGTACGCAGGTTGATCGCTCAGTGGTCGACGCCGTTCGAGGCGCAGCTGCTCGAGCCTGCGCCGCTCGAGGCGACGCTGACGCGGGTGGCGAAGCAGGTTCTCGCGGCGGCCCTGTCGCCCGAGGCTTTGGCGCTCTATCGCCTGCTGCTCGCCGAGGCGCCGCGCTTTCCCGAGCTGGCAAAGATCATCGCCGAGCAGAGCACTGCCGGCGGCAATCGTCTCGCCCAGCTTCTCGCACGCGAGGCGCGCGCCGGGACGCTGGCGATCGAGGACGCCGAGTTCGCCGCCGCGCAGTTCGTCAACATGGTGATCGCCGCGCCGCGCCGAAACGCGCTGGGCCTGGGGCCGGCGATGAATGCGGCGGAGCTCGAACGTTGGACGCGCCGCACAGTCGCGCTGTTCCTCGACGGTTGCCGCGCGCGCGGCGCCTAAGCGAGAGTAGCAAGAAGCCGCGCGGCCGTTGTCACGTCGCGCATTTCGTCTCCTTGCGTGAACGTGCGATAGAGCGGCCCGAGCCGCGCCCGCGCCTCATCCCGCCGTCCGGTCTCGGCCCAGAGTTGCGCCAGGCTCGTCGTCGCGCGCAGCTCCAGGAGGCGCGCGCCCTGGCGCTCGGCCATGGCGGCCGCGTGTTCGAGACAGCGCTCGGCCTCGGCACGGTCCGCGGCCGACAGCGCGAGCGTCACCTCGCCCCTGAGGCGCCACAGCTCCGGCACGAAGAAGCCGATCTCGGAGGTGGCAGCGTGCTCGAGCGTTTTGGCAACGATGTCGAACGCCTCGCGCTTACGTCCTGCGGCGGCAAAGGTCTCCGCCATCACCGCGCAGTGATAGAATTCGAGCGGCGCCTGGAAACTGCGCCGCGCGAACGCCGCCTCCATGCGCTTCAGTCCGGCGGCATCGCCGAGGCGGCAGCTTGCCCAGCCGGCATGGAACTCGCCCGCCATGCGCCCGGGCGCGAAATTGTAGCGTTCCGCCAGCGCATAGAGCCGGTCCGCGATGGGCGTGCAATTGGGCGCGTCGCCCAGGCTCGTGAAGGCGGTGGCCGCGTTGGAGAGCGCGTGCGCGAGGCTGTGCGGATGACGCAGCCGCTCGGCCAGCGCGAGGCATTGCTCGGCCGCTACCTGCATCTGGCCGGGTATTCCCATGACGCTGAACGACAGGGCGCGGATGGCGTGAGCGCATACGCCGGGATCGTGGCCGCCATATTCATGGGTGAATTTATGATGGCGCTCGGCGACGTAATGCGCAGCCCCTTCCGTGCCGAGCGCCAATGCAAGCCTGGCTTCGCCGCGGAACAGCGCCGTGCTCCAACGGCAATGGATCGCTTCGAGGCGAAGGTCCTCGTCGTTGAGCCGGCCGCTGAGCGCGATGAGTTCCTCCGCGCGCGCACCGGCGCCGTCGAAGCGCTGGCGCATGGCGTCGGCCATCCACAGTCCCCAAACCGCCTTGAACAATTCCGGGCCATCGCCGACCGTTTGCGCGAGCGCGTAAGCCTCGCGATAGCAGGAAACGAACTCGTCCGTGCCATAGCCTTTGGCAACGATCACCGCTGGGCCGAACTTGAGCAAGAGAGCGAGGAGCCGGTGGTTGCGCGCTTCCCCCGACGCTAGCTGGCGCGCGCTGTCGATGGCCGCTTGGTAGTTCGCGACCGCCTCGGCGTAGCTCGATTGCGCCACCGCCTTGTCACCGGCGCGTTCCCAATGGCGGCTCGCGTCCTCGTCGAGGCCGGCGCGGGCGAAATGATAGGCCGCAATTTCGGGCTCGCGCGCGGCGCCGCCGCCCGCCTCGAGCGCGCGGCCGATCGCGGCGTGGAGCGGCTGACGGCGCGCGCGCAACAGGCTCTCGTAGGCCGCCTCCTGCACCAGCGCGTGCTTGAAGCTGTAGCGGCCCTCGGCGGGATTGCCGCGCGGGAACGCCAGCCCCGCCTCCACGAGCCGGGCGAGCGCGGCGTCGAGCTCGGCCTCGCCGACGCCCGCGACCGCGGCCAGGAGCGGCCGCGCGAATTCGCGGCCGATGACGGACGCAACCTGGGCCACGTCCTTGGCGCGCCCCAGCCGGTCGAGCCGCGCCATCAGCGAATCCTGCAAGGTCGGCGGCACGGCGGACCGGTTCATCCCGGCCTCGAGCACGGCCTTGGTCAGCTCCTCGACATAGAGCGGCACGCCGTCGCTGCGGCGCAGGATCTCGTCGACGAGATCGGCCGGAAGATCGGCGTGGATCGCGAGATTGTGCACGATGGCGGCGCAGTCATGGCCCGAGAGCCGGTTGAAGGCAAGGGCAGTGACGAACGGTCGCCCGGTCCAGGGCGGCACGAATTCGGGACGGTGGGTGACGATGACGGCGACCGGCGATGTCTCGATGCGGTCGACGATGATATCGAACAGCTCGCGCGTGGTCGGATCGATCCAGTGCGCATCCTCGAGCAGCAGCAGCACCGGCGCCTGGGTAGCGAGCGCGAGAAGCCGCTCGGCCAGCACCGCCATTAGCTCGCTCTTCTGCTGCGCCGCGGTCATGTCGGCGGCGGCCTCCTCGCCCTCGAGCCCAAGCCCGATCGCTCCGGCGAGGATGCGGAAGGCGCGCTCCGGCATCGTGCTCGCCGCCGAGAGCGTCGACCGCAATTTCTCGCGCCGCAGTTCGATCCCGTCTTCGGGCGCGAACTCGGCAGCTTCCGCGAAGTGACGGGTCACGGGATAGAGCGCCGTGTTGCGGTGATAGGGCGAGCACTGCATGCGCACGCGGACGTGGCGCTCGTCGCGGATGCGCTCGACCAGCGCCTCGACGAGACGCGACTTGCCGATCCCGGCCTCGCCGGCAAGCAGCACGACCTGGCCCTCGCCCGCGCGCGCGAGCCGCCAGCGTTCGGCCAGGAGCGCGATCTCCTGCGCCCGGCCGACCAGGGCGCCCGCCTCGCGCACGGCCTGGAACCGGCTTTGAGTCTCGCTTTCGCGCAGCACGCGCCACACGCCGACCGGATCGGCGATGCCCTTCATCGCGTGCTCGCCGAGGAAGGCGTAATCGAAGAGTTCGCCCAGAAGCCGGCGCGTGATGCCGGCAATGAGCACGCCATGCGGCTCGGCCAGAGCCTGGAGCCGGGCGGCGAGATTGGGCGTGTCGCCGACGATCGTTTGCTCCTGCGCGGTGCCGCTGCCGATGATCTCGCCGACGACGACGAGCCCGGTGGCGATCCCGACCCGCGCGGCGAGCGTGCCGTCGCCGATGCGCCTGACCGCGGCAACGATCTCGAGCCCGGCCCGGGCGGCGCGCTCGGCGCCGTCCTCGTGCGCCTGGGGATAGCCGAAATAGGCCAGCACGCCATCGCCCATGAACTTGGCGAGGAATCCATCGAAGCGCGCGATCACGCCGGCGCAGGCGTCCTGGTATTGCCGTACCAAGCGCCCCCAATCCTCGGGATCGAGCCGTCCGGAAAGCGCGGTCGAGCCGACCATGTCGGCGAATAGCACCGTGACCTGGCGGCGCTCGGCCTGGCTCTCGCGCGGCTTCTCTGCCGCGGGCGCTTCGGGCGGTGCGGCCGCGCGGCGCTGCGCCGCCGCCATCAGCTTGCGCCGGTGGCCGAGCGAGAGGCCGAGCCCGGCGAGATCCTGGTCGCTGAGGTCCGCGAGGATGTCGAGGTCTATGTCGTTGCTGGACAGCAGCGCGAAATGCTGGCCGAGGCCGAGAGCGTCGAGAAACTGCCTGAGGTCGGCCATGCGTGCTTTAGGGCGGCAGCTCGGCTTGGCTCAAGGCCGCAGTCACCATCTTGCGGCCCCATTCCGGCGCGAGCGAGGCGAACCCGCCAACCGTGAAGGTCGGCTCGATTTCGAGGAGCCGCTTGCCGACCGTCTTGGCCTCGTCGATGCGCCGCGACTGCACCAGCGCGATGATGAGCCACACCTGGGCCTGGGGAAACCGCGGGTTGATCTGGATCGCGCGCCTCGCGGCGGCGATCGCCTCGTCGGGACGTCCGGCGATGCAATGCGCCGCCGCGAGCGCCGTGTGCGGCCCATAGAGCAGCGGATCGAACGGACTGAGCTTGATCGCGCGCTCGGCCCGCTCGATGGCGAGGTCGGTCTTGCCCGAGAAGGCAAGCGTCAGCGCGCTGAAGCACAGCGCGATGGACGAGGACGGGTTGAGCGAGAGGGCGCGCTCGAACGCCTCGTTCGCGGTCGCGACGTCGCGCTCGAGGAGATAGATGATGAACCCGGCGCTGGCGAGCGATGCCGCGTCATCGCGGCCCAGCGAGAGCGCTTCGTGCGCGTAGGCGATCGCGGCCACCTTGTCCTCGGCGCGATAGCCCAAGGTGACGTAGCGCGCCTGATAGCAGCGCGCCAGCAGCGCATGGGCGCCGCCGAAGCGCGGCTCGAGCTCGATCGCGCGCTGGAGCAGCGGCAGCGCGCGCTCGGCATCGCCCGGCACGCCGCTGTTGGCCAAGGGAAGCGCGCGCAGGATGAGGTCGTAAGCGTCGAGATTGTCCGGCCGCATGTGGCGGACGCGCTCGATCTCGGCCGCCCGGACGCTCGGCTCGATGGCGCCGACGACGGCCATCGTGATATCGTCCTGGAGCGCGAAGATGTCGGTGAGGTCGCGATCATAGCGCTCGGCCCACAGGTGGCGGCCGTTGTCGGCCTCGACCAATTGCGCCGTGATGCGCACGCGGTTTCCGAGCTTGCGCACGCTGCCCTCGAGCACGTAGCGCACGCCGAGCTCGCGCCCGACCTGCTTCAGATCGACCGACACGCCGCCATAGTGGAAGCTCGAATTGCGCGCGATGACGCCCAGCCACGTGATATGCGACAGGCCGGTGATGATGTCCTCGACCATGCCGTCGGCGAAATATTCCTGGTCGGCATCGCCGCTCATGTTGGCGAAGCGCAGCACCGCGATCGACGGCCGGCCGGCATGCGCGGACGCGGCGAAGGCGGCTGGCGCTTCCCCCTTTTCGCCTGCCGCGCCGCCGATGCGGTAGATGCGAATGGGACGGGCGATGTTCTTGACGAGGTGCTCGCCGAGATCGGCGTAGGCCAGATCGAGCCGTTCGCCGAGCTGCTCGCGCACCGCCGCGCTGATGCAGATGGTGCCCGGCTCGGCCATGTTCTCGAGCCGCGCCGCGACATTGACGCCGTCGCCGAAGATGTCGCCCTCGTCGACGATGATGTCGCCGAGATTGATGCCGATGCGGAAGCGGATGCGCCGTCCCTCGGGCACCGCCTCGTTGCGGCGCTCCATCTCTTGCTGCACCGCGACCGCGCCGCGCACCGCGTCGACGACGGAGAAGAACTCGATCAGCATGCCGTCGCCGGTGGTCTTGACGAGACGGCCCTGGTGCTGGGCGATCACGGGATCGAGCAGCTCGCGGCGATGCGCCTTCAAGGCCGCGAGCGTGCCTTCCTCGTCCTCGCCCATGAGCCGGGAATATCCCGCCACATCGGCGCACAGGATCGCCGCCAACCGCCGCTCGACGCGCTCTTCCGCCATCTCACGCCTCTCGGGGCGACTATAGCACGGGAGCGGCGCTCACGCGTGCTCGTGCAGCACCGATTCGCGCACGTCGTTCTCGATCAGCTTCCAGATGCGATCGACATAGGCGACGAATTCCGGCGTGCGTTTCACGGCAAGCGTGCGCGGGCGCGGCAGGTCGATGTCGACCCGCTCCTGGACGCGGCCGGGACGGCGGGCGAAGACGAAGATGTGGTCGGCAAGGAACACCGCCTCGTCGATCTGGTGGGTGACGAAAAGCACGGTCTTACGCCCCTGCTCCCAGATGCGCAAGAGCTCGGTCTGCATGATCTCGCGGCTCTGCGCGTCCAGGGCCGAGAACGGCTCGTCCATCAGCAGGATCTCGGGATCGATGGCAAGCGCGCGGGCAAGGTTGACCCGCTGGCGCATGCCGCCCGAGAGCTGGCGCGGGAAGTAATGCTCGAACCCGGCCAATCCCACAAGCTGCAGGAGATCGAGGGTGCGTCGCTTCTCCGGCTCGCCGTTGGCGCCGGCGATCTCGGGGCCGATCATGGCGTTGGCGAGGACGGTGCGCCAGGGCAGGAGGCTGTCCTGCTGAAACACGAAGCCGCGGTCGCCGCCCGGCTCGCGCACCACGCGGCCGTCGATCCGCACCTCGCCGGCGCTCGCCGGCTCGAGGCCGGCGACGATGCGCAGGAACGTGGTCTTGCCGCAGCCCGATGGGCCGACGATGGCGATGAACTCGCCGGCCGCGATGTCGAATGCGATGTTGCGCAGCGCCTCGAGCTCGCCAAAGCGCTTGCTCAGTCCCGAAACGGCGAGCTTGGGCGCCATGCCGTTAATCCTTGGTCCACGGCACGAGCTTGCCCTCGAGCCAGGCGAAGCCCGCCGTCATGACGATGCCGGCGACGGCGAGGATGACGACGCCGGCGAACAATTCGGGCATGTTGAAGCTGTCGGCCGACTGGCTGATGAGCCGCCCCAGCCCGGCGCGCGAGCCGAACAGCTCGGCCACGACAACGCCGATGAGGCCGCGGCCGATGCCGAGCTTCAGCCCCGCGAGCACGAAGGGCGTCGCCGACGGCAGCGCCAGCTTCCAGAAGATCTGGCGCCGGCTCGCGCCGAAGCTCCTCAGCATCTCGATGAGGCGCTCGCTCGTCTGCCGCAGCCCCGCCTCGGTGTTGATCGTCACCGGGAACAGCACCAAGGTCGCGACCACGATCACCTTCGACCAGATGCCGATGCCGAGCCACAGGATGAAGAGCGGCGCCAGCGCGATGGTGGGCGTCGCGTAGAGTCCCGACACCCACGGCTGCATCATCTGCTTGACGGTGGCACTGCCCGCCATGGCGACGCCCAGCGCGATTCCGAGCAGGCTGGCGATGACATAGCCGATGATGAACTCGATGCCGCTGATCGCCATGTGGTGCTCGAGCTCGCCCGAGTCGGTGAGCTTGATGATGGCGGCGATGATCTGGGTTGGCGCGGCGAGGAAGAGCGCGTTGTCGATGACGACGCGGCTGAACAGTTCCCACACCAGGAGCCCGCCAAGGATCGAGATGGTGCCGCGCGCGCGGTTGCGCACGAACGGGTCGACCGCGCGCAGCACCCCGTCCCAGGACGCCGGCGCCGTCGCCGGCCGGACCTGCTCGAGCGGCGCTTCCATCGCGTTCAGCCCGCCTTTCTCGGCGCGAGCTGGTCGAGATGCGCGACGATGCTGTCGAGGCGCAGCACGTCGGCGTATTTGTGGTGGAGATCGAACAAATTCACCTTGTGCGACAGCTGGCTGCGGTCGAAGCAGCATTCCTCGGCGAGGACGACGTGGAAGCCGTGCGAATAGGCATCGACCGCGGTGGCGCGGACGCAGCCCGAGGTGCTCTCGCCGCAGATGATCGTGGTTTGAACGCCCAGTTGCGTCATATGGGCAGCAAGCGGCGTGCCATAGAACGCGGAGGCGCGCTGCTTGGTGATGACGACGTCGCCGGGCTGGGCCCGGAACTCGGGCCTGATGGCGTAAAGCTCGGGCGCGGTCTTGACGCGCTGGCGCTTGGTCGCCTTGACGAAATTGGGCTTGCTGTCGGCGCGGGTATCCTGGGTCGAATAGAAGATCGGCAGGCCCGCGCGCCGCGCCGCAGCAAAGAGGCGCCGGGTCGGCTCGATCGCAGCCCAGGCGTTCTCGCCGCACGAGCTCGGATATGTGCGATGCAGCTCGGCGACCGGCTTGGCGCCGCCCTCGTAGGCGAGCTCGTAGAGATCGATCGCCAGCAGCGCCGGCGCCGGCCCGACGAAGACCGGGCGCGCGTAATGCGAATAGATGTCGAGCACGTCCGCCGGAACGATGTCCTTCCAGCAGTGGTCCTCGAACGCGTCGTCCATGGCGGCGCCTCCCCGGCCCGGTGGGCGATATCTTGGCGACAGTAAAGGCGCGCCTGCCCGCACCGGTCAAGCACGAGTCGCACCAAGCGGCTGGCGAGGGCGCCGAGGCTCGCCTAAACTCGGCGTTCCGTTTGGCAGGGAGAGTTTCTTGGTCGCGCGGGTCCGCACGGTGACGTTCCAGGGCATCGACGCGATCGATGTCGAGGCGCAGGTCACCATCACCGCGGGCCTCCCCGCCTTTACCATCGTCGGGCTGGCGGACAAGGCGGTCGGCGAGTCGCGCGAGCGGGTGCGCGCCTCGCTCGCGGCGATGGGGCTGGCGCTGCCGCCGCGGCGCATCACGGTCAATCTCGCGCCTGCCGATCTCGTTAAGGAAGGCAGCCACTTCGATCTGCCGATCGCGCTGGGCCTGCTCGCCGCGATGGGCGTGCTGCCGGCGGACGAGATCGAGAATTCGGTGCAATGGGCGAGCTTGCGCTCGACGGCTCGCTCCTGCCGGTGGCGGGCGTGCTGCCGGCGGCGATGGCGGCGTCGCAATCCTCGCGCGGCTTCATTTGCCCGGCGGCATGCGGCGGCGAGGCGGCGTGGGCGCACGGGCTCGAAGTTCTGGCGGCGCCGTCGCTCCTGGCGCTGGTCAATCACTTCAAGGGCACGCAGGTGCTGAGCCCGCCCGTGCCGCGCATCGAGGAGATGGCCGCGAGCCCCCTCGACTTGAAGGACGTGAAGGGCCAGGAAACCGCCAAGCGCGCGCTCGAGGTCGCGGCGGCGGGCGGCCACAATCTGCTGATGATCGGGCCGCCGGGCGCGGGCAAGTCGATGCTCGCGGCACGGCTCCCGGCGCTGCTGCCGCCGCTCGACGCGGCCGAGGCGCTCGGAATTATGTAGTAGTCTAACCGCCGCCCAAAAGTGGGTAGGGCATGCGTCTGCCAATGAGATTGACTGAGAGCAATTTAGGCCAAAATGAACGGTTTCGAACCGGATTGACGCGGAATCGGGTCCGCCGTACGATTCCCGTCATGACTGACGCTGGCGGCGGCACGGCGCGGAAGCAACTCGACAGCTTCCGCGCAACGGTTTGCTGTGATTACTCAGATCATTGATGGCGTGATCGGGCTGCTCAAACTCTTAGTAGTGTGCGGCACTGTCCTTGGCGTTTTCTATTGGGTGCATGTTGTGCTTCTCGCGTATGCCGGGACATCAACCTTCGCGAATGTGGCGATCTCTTTCGTAACCGATTTTAAGTTGGATCGTGTCTTAGCTTATGGCTTCGGCGCCGGCGGGGTGGGGTACGGCCTTCGCCAGCGCAAATTACGACGGAAGAACATAGAGCGCCTCGCGCCACGGGCTGCCATGCTTGAAAAGATTATTGACCCCAATAGGACATCAAGTGGTTTGACCCCGCAGGGAACAACGCAGCCGGGAGACCGTTGATGGGTGTTATGACCGAAATCGCTGGAAAGAGCATTGCCGCACCGCTGGATTTGGGAATCGCGATCCTCGCGCTTGCGATTCTGTATGTGCTTTTCCGCGATTATAAGGTCGATAAGCTGAGAGATGAGATTTTTTCTCTCCGCGATAATCTATTCGACTTTGGCAGAGAAAATGATCTCCTAAGCCACGCTGGGTACCAGCGGTTGCGTCTGATTATGAACAGTATGCTCCGCTTTTCGCACAAACTAACATTTGTTCGTTTTGTCATGGTAGGATTGTTGCTGCGTGGCACAAAGTTAGAACCAAATCCATATGCCGAATGGATGGAATCGTTGAACAGCCTTCAGCCCGATAAAGCGCAGAGATTGAAGGAATTCCATTCGGAAATGTGGCTCTTGGTTGTCTGCCATGTTTACGAGACATCAATTGCCATGCGAGCAATTGGCGCATGCTTTTCGGCGCAACGTTTCATTCGGAAGATCAATTCCTCCACCATTTCGATATTCATGAAGAGGATGCCGGGGCGAGACCTGATCGAAGCACAGGCGTTTTGGTTCCGCCGATAACTGACGCCTCTACCGCTTAATCTCCCAAAGCATGAACTGCCCCGTGCCATGAGCCGCCTGCGTCACGCCCTGGTCGCGCATGTGCCGTAGCGACACGGCAACGCGCTTCGTCATTAGGCGCAAAAGGCGCTGGTCGCTCTGGTCGAGCGCGCGGGTAATCAGCATTTCAAGAGCAATGTCGCGCGTAGACATTGGCTCGCTCGCCATGCGGAGGATCGTCAGGACAATGCGGCTCATTTCGCCTCGCCGCGCCCAATCCTGCGGAGGCCGGAACGCCTTCGGCTTGATCGTCTCGACGTGGAAATCCTTGGGCGCGAACTGCATGATCGTTGCGTCCAAGTTCTCGAGGTCCTTCACCATTTTGCGAAGGTCCTCATGCGTGCGCTCGATTGCGCCCGCAAGCTCCGCCCGCTTTTTCAGCAAGCCCTCAAACATATAATCGGTCATCGCGCATTGCCCCTTTGCCAATAGCCGCACCACTCGCGGCTGATCGGGTGGTGCAGCGCCAGCGCCGCGACCACGCCCCACTGTTCGCCGTTGCTCACCCGACGGTGATCTTCGCGCCACCCCATTTCAGCGGCGTAGCGATGCAGGTAGCGCCCGCTGATGCGATGGTGGATGCCAAACTCGGAACGGCGCAGCCGCGAGAAAAACGACTCGGCCTGATTGGTGCACGCGCCCTGTTGGGACATGAACTCGACCGAGTGATTGACGCGGCGCATATCGTAGTGAGCGTGTAGCGTGTCCCAGCCGCGAGCCTCGTCCGCATGAACGATCGCGGGCATCGCAACGCGGGCGCGAACTACCGCGACGCCTTCGCTTTCGCGCTTGAACACGCCCGTAATGGTGCGACCACCGCGTTGCCGCACCACGACCACGACCTGGCGCTTGCCGGTCTGTTCCTCGGCCAGCCGTCGGTCGGCGCGATCCTCGGCCTTGTTCTCTTGGCGAACGTGGCCACCAAAGTACGCACCATCGACCTCGACCGTTCCGGCCAGTACCACGCCGCGCTGTTCGGCCTCGATTGCCTCGCGCAGTTTGTGCGACAAAACGAAAGCCGTCTTGTACTGGCAATCTAGATCGCGGCTCAGTTGAAGGGCCGCATAGCCTTTCGCGCCGTTCACGAAGATCGCGATTGCCAACAGGTAGTCGCGCACCGGCAGTTTGCGGTTCGCGAAGATGGTGCTTGACGTGACGCTGTACTGATGGCGGCAGCCCCGGCATTTCCAACGAAGCTGATTGGGGAGATACAAGTGCTCGGTGCTGCCACACTTGGGGCAGTACGGCTCGCCGCCGTTGTCGGCCCAGCGGATGCGCTGAAAGGTGGACCGCGCTTCCTCGTCCGACATGCGCGCAACGGACGCTAGCGATAGCGTCCTTGCGGCTGCGGTTAAGAGGAAATGCTGGCCCACTGGTCGCCTCAACGATATTCGTTGAATTCATTTGTATCCGTTGAAAGGGGGAACGTCAACGAAAATCGTTGGCAGCAACGATTTTTTTTGATACGGTCGCGGCATGATTTCTCCCGAGCAAAGCCGGGCCGCTCGCGGCTGGCTGGATTGGTCGCAAGATGATTTGGCGAAACGGGCGAAGGTGTCCGTCAGCACCGTGCGCGACTTCGAGAAAGGAAGGCACGCGCCCATTGCCAATAATCTTGACGCAATTCAGCGGGCCTTAGAGGCCGCTGGCATCGCCTTTGAGAACGACAGTAAAGGAAGTGCCACGGGCATCCGGCTTGCGCCAGGCACCCGTGGCAAGCGGTCATAAAGGCAAGCTGCGCCAATGACCGCACACATGCTCAAGACGGTTAAACCGCCAGCGCACGTATGGATCGATCCAAATCATGGATCGCCCTCCGCAATAAGTGGCCCTTGCCACAGCGGTGGGCGACGTGCGAATCTACCGGATGGGTGGTCGCGGTAGGGTCGCTTGTCGGCTCGCTGTGGCTACGTCAGTGGTGCGGGAAACCCACCGCCGACACCTTGGGCGGCTCCCTTACCGGAGCCGTCCTTGGTGTTTCTGGGGTCTGCTATAGAATCCCCGTATCCTCCTCTGTCAGTGGATCGCTCGTTACGATGCCGACGCCATATTCCGGCACGTAATATCGGCCCCGGCTGATGCGCCGGATGCGTCCTTCGCGTGCGAGATAGTTGAGTGTGTTGTGGATCGGCTTGATGTCGGATTCGATCCCGACCTGTCTGAGTGCCGTTTGGACATCGAGCGCAGTCCATTCGCGCTTCGCGTTATGGACTGCCAAAATCTGAATTACATTGGAATGCGCTTCGGAGGCGCGCCCCGAGACCACAGGCGTGGCCAATTTCTTCGCGTAAATCGCTCGTTTGTCGGCAGGCAAAAGCGGCAGCAAAGATTTCACCAACGCCGTCAAGTCGGCGTGCCGCATCTCTAGGTCGTTTACATGACCTTCGATTGCTTCCCGCTCATGCGCCACTTGCTCACGCTCGGCAAGCGCCCGTTTCAGGGTGTCCTCATACGCGGGAGAGGAGTCGGCCTTACGTGGGAACGAGTCTGTAGTCTGTCTGACCATCGAACTGGATACCTGAGGAATTCTCCTCAGGATTCGAATCGTTCGAAGCAATAGTCAAGCGCGAACGATTCGCATTTGCGCGGTTAAACTGCTACATAATAACGGAGGCGCTCGAGGTCAGCATGATCCATTCGGTCGCGGGCCTTCTGCGCGAGGGCAAGCTGATGCGGCAACGGCCGTTCCGCGATCCGCATCATTCGGCCTCGCTGCCGGCGCTGGTCGGCGGCGGCGCCCGCGCCCGGCCGGGAGAGGTGTCTCTCGCGCATCTGGGCGTGCTGTTTCTCGACGAGCTGCCGGAATTCCACGACATTAGGTAGCAACCTCACCTTGGAATAATTCCGGCATGAGGACGCTGCCAGAACTGTGGAGTTCCGGCAATGTCATACTTGGACAACCAGTGGCTTACCCACGAAGATTGCGCCTCACCAAAAAGTGGTGGCATTATCTGGTGTATATCCTTTCGGCTGGGGGAGCGAGAGGACATGGCCCAAAAGGAAAAGACCGTTAGTTACCGCCGGGCCACATGGCTTAGCGAGCACGAGGGCAGCATCAATCTCGCTGGCTGCATCAAACTGGCGCTTACCAAGCTCTTAGACGTGAATGCGCGGACATTCCTCCGCGACAATGGCCAAGTGATGACTTTGGCCAAATATCAACCCGATTCTCACGGCGGCTATTATCTGCATATCACAGCAGAAACGCCCGGCGAACCCGCGTCGATCCTCCCAAAGCGGCGCCGGGCCAAAGATGAGATCGAGGTAGGCACGGCGGCCCCCCCTTCGGACTCGGAATTTATGGACGGTGACGCTTTCGTCTATGTACGCGGCAATGATGTGTGCCTATGCGGGACCGCTATGCAGGATTCGACCGTTCGCTACTTTTTGCAGGAATTATTCAAGCTCGCAAAAATCAGACAGGACGCAACGCAATTCGATCGTATGCATCCGGCCAAGGCCGCGGGTAGCTGACCCTCAGGCGGCAGCTGCATCG
>Ga0209415_10000308_pt1 | contig 87998 bp, 79 predicted proteins | sample PeaSoiSIISIP2007_FD_187696 | JGI IMG/M metagenome (GOLD analysis project Ga0209415, IMG submission 187696) | Peat soil microbial communities from Weissenstadt, Germany - SII-SIP-2007 (SPAdes) (version 2) | ecosystem: Environmental > Terrestrial > Soil > Wetlands > Peat | place: Germany... | reverse complement strand
TGCCCGCCGCCGGCCTTCCCGCCGCCGGCCTGCCCGCCGCCGGCCTGCCCGCCGCCGGCCTGCCCGGCTGCAGTGGGTCGTCAGCAAGCAGTCAGCAGAATGGACTCGGCCCTGGGCTTGAGAGGGCCTGCCATATCGCGATGTGCGTCGCAATGGGCTACATGCTCGTCGTGATGCTCTGAGCACTGGTTCTTGTCCAAGGCTGTGCTCCGCTCGGCCACGTTGTAGGCGAACGCCCAGGCAGATTGCCCGGATCGTCTTGAGGGTCGGGCGAGCCAGATTGATGGCCGTCGCTTCGCGGGGTCACGGTTTCGTGCGGCGGAGCCGAGCCTGTTCGCCGCAGAAACGAGTGCTTGGTCAGCCGGCGAGGGCTCCCGATGGGGGCGCGGCCAGGGCGTCAACGACGGCTGAGCCCCAGACCGTGAGCTTGCCCGTCGTCGGGTCGGTCATGGTGTTGGCATCGATCCAGTTCCAGACGAACATGAGGGCGCCATTGAACCCCGAAGGGATCGCGTTGTCCTTCAGATAGGTCACGAAATTCTGCCCCCAAGACAGCTCGGGCGGCCCGATCGGGTCGGCGATGCCGTACTCAGTGCCGACGAGGGGGAATGTATGGGCATACTGGCCGACGAGCGAGTCCCAGCTCGCGAGCTCACTTCCGCAGAAGCATCCATTGCCGTTCGGGTACCGATGGTTGGCGATCAACAAGTTGGGCCTGCCGACAAGCGCGCCGTCGTAGCGGATCAGCGCGCCGACGTAATTGGGGTCGAAGCTCCAGGACCAGAACTGCGTGTCAGCGATGATGACGCCGCGATAGCCGATCGTGGCCCGCCAGTACTGCACTGTCCTCTCGGACATGACGATCCACTGGTCCCAACTGATCGCGTGCGGCTCGTTGAAAGGCTCATAGATGACGCCGGGATTGTCGCGGAACATGAGGGCGACTGTCCTCATCATCGGAAGCTGGCTCGGGTAAGCCGTGAGCACGGAGTAGCCCTCGGCGAGCGCGTCCCACCAGCACAGGACAACGTAGAGACCTTCCGAGGTGGCGGCGTCGACAACCGCCTGCAGTCGTGCAAGGTAGCCGTTCGGCCCGCCCAGGCCGTAAAGGTCGCTCGCGTAGACTGATGCCGAGATGGGGATCTTGACAGTGTTGAAGCCGAGCGCCTTCACGCGGGCGAACATGGCCCGCGCGTGCGCGGTGGCATACTCGGTGACGGAGGCAAGCTCAGAATTCGCCCCTCCGTTGGTCTCGTAGAACGGCAACGCATAGACGATTACGCCCCGCATGACGAAGCGCCGCCCCGAGCTCAGCTCGAGCGTGTTCCCGACGACTTTCAGCGCCGGGAGAAGCCGCACCGGATGGCGACCCGGGGTCACCGTGGAGCTCGGGGGCGGCACCGTCGTCTTTGGGAGGGGTAGCCCGATAAACCTGCTCGAACACGCCGAGCACACGAGCGCCACCACGACGGCGGCCGCAACCGCTCGTGCCCCATGGCGACTGGCTCGCCGGGTCAACCAAGTCTCGTAGCCGACGCAAGCACTCGTAAGGCGGGCCCGGCGGTGAGGGCGGCGGCGGTGCCTGCTGGAGCCGTCCCTGCCGTGCACGCCGCGCTCGCATGGTCTCATCACTTCGAGAGTGCCATACGCCGGGCGGCACCGTCGTTCACCGGTGGCGCGAGCAAGGACACCTCTCCGTGGACTCCGTGGACCTCTTGCCAGTTACGGGCCGCACCATATGGTGGCGGCCCGGTGTTTCGAGTCGAGGGCCGAGCTCAGCCCGGTCACCACCACCAATAGTGATGGTGCCGTGGCCGCGGGTCGGTTGTCGGCAGGGTCGTGGTGGTGGAAGTCGCCGGTTGGGTGGTCGGGGTGGTGGAAGTCGCCGGTTGGGTGGTCGTGGTGGTGGAAGTCGCCGGTTGGGTGGTAGTCGTGCTGGTGGCCGGCTCGCTCGTAGTCGTGCTGGTGGCCGGCTCGCTCGTAGTCGTGCTGGAGGTCGTAGTCGTCGTCTCGGCGGATGACAGCCCAAAGGATTGAGCGAACGTGGCCTGCGATAGCGGGTTGGTCGTGGATGGTAACGGATTCGAGCCGTAATCCCAGGCGACAGCGTTGCTCACGTCGTGGTTCAAGATCCACTGCGCCATCTGCTGTACGAAGTAGGCGTTGTCACCACCCGATGCCTCCCCACCAGGATTGGAGACCGGAGCGCCGTTGTCGCCCTTCCCCCAGCCCAACCCCCACTCGGGGAACGCCACGGGTTTGTTGTGCTCCGAGGCAAAGCTCGCCAGCCAGTCGAGGCCGTACGTCTGGGTAAGCATGTGCTGCCACTCAGCCTGCGCGCCCGGATACGTTGCCCATTCGATGTCATAGACATCGAGGCCGATGATGTCGACGTAGGCATCACCCGGATAAAAGTTGGCGAGGTTCCCGACGCCGAGATCTCCGCGGGTCGGGTTCCACTCGAACTGGAACGACTCACCAGGGACCGACCGCATCGAGTCGACGATTTGCTGCCAGTACGTTACAAAATCCTGCGCCTGTCCCTTTGCCGCCCACGGGAACCAGCCACCGTTGAACTCCCATCCGAGGCGGATGATCGAGTTGCCCTGGCCGCCGGCGACGAGCGCGTCAGCGAGGGAGACGTAGTACTGGTTGTAGAGCCCTGTCGCGCCCGCAGCGAGACTCGCGCCAGAGTTGGGCAGCATGTCGACGCCCCAGATCATCTGGTAGCCGGTCCCGTCCCAGCGGCTGAGCAGCCAGCCGGGATTGGAGATGGTCGCCCACGAGGTCCCCTGGGTGAAGTCCATCGCGTAATGCACGTGGCCCACCAACGTGTCGACCGCGGAGATCGCCGATGAGTTGCCGGGGCCCGCGTACACTCCGAGCACAGAGTTGGGTGTGCTGCTCGCCCCCGCGCCGGTCGTGCTCAGCCCGATCCCGATTCCCGCACACGCCAGGATGAGTGCGCAACCCGCTCTCCGCCACTTCACGGCGAGGGGCCCGCCCGTCACCTCGGAAACACCCGGGAAAGCCCAGTCGGCGTTCCGGACGGCTCCCGTGATTCTGCTGGCCTTCATCTTGATTGCCACGCTGAGTAACCGTAATGACACTGACAGCATTTGTCAACGCCGTGAGTAGTCAATCGACTACTCACGGCGTTGTTCTGGCTGGTTGCGGAGGTGTTGGTCCGGTGGAACGCTTTCCTTACCAGCCCATCGCTGGCTCGGTCTTCAGGCCTGCCGGCGGCAGCGCAGCCTCGACCGAAATGGCGTCGCCGGCTTCATGCCTCGATCGGCGCGGACTACCCGTGGGAGCCCTTCAAGAGTGCGAGCTTGACCAAGTCGTATGCATGACGGACGCTGTCGCGTGGTTCTGGAAACGCGAAAGTGGCGATGAAGGGAGCCGTCATGAGCAAGGCCCACGGCATAGGAGCAAAGGGCATAAGGATGATCGGTGTCAGGGCGATCACGAAGGGCCAGAGTCTCCGGTAGCTGAATCTCACGACCTCCCGGCGGACGACCCACTGGACGTAGAGGAGGCTCACGAGCGAGCACGCCGATGCGATCCCGTAGCCCGTGACGCCGAAATGCGGCACGAGGACGATCACGGCGACGACTAGGCAAACCTGCCGGATGATCCCGGCCGTCACGACGGGCATGTTGCGTCCGCGCGAGTACAGGAGTGTCGACTGGATGAGAGCAGGCGAGCGGAGGAACGTGACGAGCGATACAAGAGCGAACACGTCGATCGCCGGCGTCCAGCTGTGCCCGAAGAGAGTGGGTACGAGCCAACGGGCGTTCGACGAGACGAGTGCAATCGGCACGCCCACCGCGAGGAGTTGAAGGACCGACCCTTCTTCGAGACCCCGTCGAAGGCGGGACCGATCGTCCCCGACGCGAGACATCGACACGAGCCCGAGGCGCCAGGCTCCCCGTTGGGCGAAGCCGACCGTGTCGACGAGCCGGAGCGCGAACGACACGAACCCTATGCCGGCTGCTCCCTGATAGATGCCCACGACGACCGGGATCGACAAGGCTCCCACGCCGTCGATCCAGCGGGACGCCGCGTACGAGGTCCCATGGCCGAAGAGGGATCGGGCGGTCGAGTTCGACCAACGAAGGCGGGGCCGAAGGCCCGACAGCACGAGACTGGCGAGGAACAACCACGTTTGCCAGGCGAAGAACCCGGCGACGAGCGACCACGCCCCGAAGTGGGCAAGGGCGAGCGGTGCCGAGACTGAGTAAAGCACGACATCTCCGCAGAGCTCGATGAAGCCCATCTTGCGATAGTCGAAACGACGCTCGATCCGCGCCTGCGCCGGTGCCCACATCACGTTCACCGGGATCGAGAAGACGAGCACGCGGAAGACGTCGAGAGCCTGCTCGGAGTGGACGAACGTCCCTGCGGCGAACGACAGGCCGAACGCCACCCCAACGACGGTGAAAGACGAGACGAGAAGGTACGTGAAAGCCACTTCGTAGGTCTCGTCGGATGGTTCGGATGCTTGTCTGATTAGGAAGACTTCGGCACCCCCCTGGGCAACCATCGCCGCGAGGGCGACAAAGGCTGCCGCGCCGCCGTAGATGCCGAACGCCCTCGGCCCGACCAGGCGGACGACGATGGTGACACCGACGAGGCGGATCACCGCTCCGATCCCCTCGCGGGCTGTGAGGTACGCGCCACCGCGCACGGTCAGATGACGCAGCGATCCCAGAACAGCGGGGTCGCCACCGATGGCGGCCGGTTCTGAGCCCTGACCCGCGTCCGTCACAATCCCCTGTGGCCGATGCCGGCTCGAAGGGGCGTCGCGCTCCCCGCGCTGGGATCCGCGATCCGCATGGGTCGCGATGCTACGTTGTGCGCGCTCGGACGATCGATCGCTCGAGTTGTGGTTCCAAGCGAAGGTTGGGGTTCCATCAGAGGGGCGGCGTTCTGAACCAGGACCAAGCGCAGCCGATCCGGTATCCACGAAGCTCCTACCGGCAGCCTTCTTTCCTGACGCGCTGGCCGCGTTGGTGGAGGGAACGACGAGCGAGCACGGGTATGAGCTTGGCAGGCCAACTCACCGCGTATCTCGAGCTGACCGACGCAGTGCGCGAGACGCGGCTCAAGACGGGCTCCGCCGCGCAGCCGGCTCTTGTGGACGACGGGCCCGGCTCGGTCGACCGGAGCCACCAGGCCGGCTGACGAGGCCGCGAACGCAACCGGGGGCGCCTGCGGCTAGGTCGATCAAGCCGGCCCCGGTCGAGGAAGGCCGAGCACCGAGATGAGGGCAGCAAGCTGGGACTCCCACCTCGCTGTCTGCAGCTCGCAGGCTTCGTTCGCCCGGTCTTCGAGCGCCGGGAGGCTGCTGATCGCGTGCCTGAGACCCTCTCCGATCGAGGCCGGGTCGTTGGCCACTGCGACCGCAAACGGGAACAGCTCGCGAGAGAGCGGCCAGTCGCTGATCACGAGCGGCTTCCGGGCGTAGACGGCTTCGTACGCAGCACGCATGACCGAGGTCGGCTCGGTCGTGAGCGCCACGACGAGGTCAGACTCCGCCACCAACGTCTGGTACGAGGCAGCTGGGAGGAAGCCGACGAACGAGACGTTGGGCGTGGCGCTCTCGGCGAGTTCCGGTGGCCGGTCCTCCAGTCGCCCCGTGACGAGCAGATCTATCTCCGGGACGAGGGCCGCGGCAGCGACGGCGGAGCCAACGGGCTCATCACCGGCGAAACGTGCGACTAACAGCGCCCGTCGGCGGCCCTCGGCTTCTCGCGAGGGTCTGTTCAGCGACGCCCACGGCCCAGGCGCCTCGTGGACGACGAGTCCTCGGCCTCCCCACTTCCGCACGGTCTCGACCCAGGGTTCCGCCGTGACGAGAGTGACGGCCGCTTGCCGGGCGAGAAATCGGTGCACCGGCAGGAGGCGTGCTGAGACCCGATCGCCCTGCCTGCCAAAAGCCCCTGGGTGGCTGTCGAGAGCGAACGGGATGCCTCGCAGCCGCGCCCACGCGAGCGCGATGAGCCCGAGAAGGACGGGGGGGTTCGTGGTCACAACTGCCCCGGGATCCTCACGGACGAGGTACGCCAGAGTAAGCAGGCTGCCCACGGCATACCGGACGAGGGGGGGTGGGCGCCGCCCTTCGACGGGAGGGAAGAGGACATAAGCGTGTCCACCGAGCGCGTCGGCGATCTCGACGCTCCGCCCGGCCACTGCGCCCCAGGCCACGAACGCAACCGGAGCTCGAGGGCGACCGGGACGCGTGCGTGCCGGGGCTCTCGGTGGCCGTTCGGTCGTCATGGCGGTCCGGTCTATCATTTGCGAACCATGGAGCCAGGAGACCGTGCTACTTCGCAATCCGGACTCCCCACGGTCTCGGCTGTGGTACCGACCTACCGGCGAGCATCCCGCCTCGAGGCGTGTGTGCGGGCTCTACTCGCGGACCCGGCCACGACCGAGGTCGTCGTTGCCGTCGACGGCTCGGGGGACGGGTCTTATGAGATCGCGACCCGCCTTGGTTCGCAGGACGGTCGAGTAGTGGCATTCGAGCAGGCCCATGCCGGCAAGGGCATGGCGCGCTACGCCGCGGTCGAGAAGGCTACCGGTGACGTCGTGCTGCTCGTGGACGACGACGTTGTTGCCGGCGAGCATCTTGTCACGGGCCACGCCGTGCGTCACAGCGAAGCGGACCACCTCGTGGTAGTCGGCTACATGCCCGTGGTCGCGACTGAGGACGGCTCCGCGATCCGCGCTCTCACCCTGATCTACGCACACGAGTACGAGACCCACTGCAGCGAGATCGAGGCTGATTCGAGGCTTGTTCTGCTGCACCTGTGGGGTGGCAACGTGTCGCTGCGGCGCACGGACTGTCTTTCGATCGGCGCCGAGGAGTGGAAGATCGGTCACGAAGATCAGTATTTCGGCATCCGCTGTTACCAGGCGGGCTTGACGGGCGTGTTCGACCGCGGTCTGTACGCGGAGCACCGGCACCAGCGAGACGTCGACGGGTTCTTGGCAACCGCCCGCGTCCAGGGTTCAGCGAAGTGGGTCCTCCACTCGCTCTATCCTGACCTCCTCGGCGCGCTCGATCCCGCTTGGGCGTCGGCACACCTTCCTGGTCCGGCGGCTTGGCTCGTTCGGTGGGCCGCCACCCCGGAGCGAAGCCACTATCTCGTTAAGCCGCTCGTTGGAACCGCACGCGTCGCGCACCGGGTGCGTTTGAAGGGCGCCGAGTCCGCCGCCTACCGGCTAGCGAGACGGGTGGAGCTCCAGACCGGCACGCGGATCGCCGTCGCCTCCACGACTCGGACACCGGGATCGATCAACCCGCCCAGCGCCAGTCCACCGCGTGCTCGAAACATGGCGGATCTGCCGGGACTGGCGAGGCGCGGTCCAGCGGGATGACTCGCACGGTCAACCAGGCGACCGCGCTGGACGCTGCCGTGGGCTCGTACGAGGCACTCGTAACGGTGGGCGGCATCACCGACCGCGTGCACTTCAGGTCTGGGACCCCCTTGGGCAATGACGACGCGTTGTTGCCGCTCGCCCTCGAGCCGTCGATGCGGGTCGGCGGCGTGCTCGATCTCCCGCGGGGCCTGTCGCCAAGCATGCGATCGTCCTGCTCTGAGATCCAAGGCCTGCTCGCGAACTGGTCTGGCAAGGGCAGGGTTCCGCAATTCGAACGCGTGGAGATCCTGACGAGCGACCGACCAAGCCAGCCGACAGAAGGCACCCGAGGCGTCGGCGCCTTCTTCACCAGTGGAGTGGACTCGACTTACACGGCTCTCAAACACCACGACGAGATCACCCACTTGATCTTCGTGGACCGCTACGACATTCCGCAGGCGAGCCCCGCGGCGCGTGAGGCGATGCTGGCTTTCGTCCGTTCCTCGGCGGCCAGGCTCGACAAGCCGTTGGTCGAGGTGGAGACGAACCTTCGCGACTTCTCCGACCGCTGGCTGACGTGGGAGTTCTACCACGGAGCGGCACTCGCCACGGTGGCTCTGCTCTTGTCGCAGGAGCTGTTCAAGGTCTACATCCCCTCGACTTTCGAGCTCTCGTTCATGGTCCCATGGGGTTCCCATCCGAGTCTCGACCCCCTTTGGGGGACAGACAGCGTGGCGATCATCCATGACGGCAGCGAAGCAGACCGCCTCCGGAAGATCCTCGCGATCGCGGAGCATCCCGGAGCACTCTCGCGTCTTCGGGTGTGCTGGGAGCACCCCGGCGACACTGAGGAATCCCAGAACTGCGGCGCCTGCGAGAAGTGCACCCGGACCATGCTCTCACTGTGGCGATGCGGGCTCCTTGAGTCCGCGACCTCCTTTCCGGACCACCTCAACCTGGATGCTGTCGCGCATGCAAGACTTCACGTGCCCGCCGTTCGATCCCAGTATCGGGAAGCACTTGCGCACGCCATCAGGCTCCGTGATCCGGCGTTGTCCTGGGCGCTCGCGCGCGCCCTGGTCACGTCCGAGTTGGCTGAGGGGCTGAGTGGCACGAAGCGGCAGCTGCGGCGATCGGCGACGATGAGGCGCCTCGCGGGGCGGCTCCGCGGCCGGCGCTCGGGGCCGGGCAGCCATGCCGGCGGCGCGGGATCGTCGGGGATGACATCGTCACCTGCGCAGAACGAAGAGGCGCCGCCGTCGTGAAACACGGCCGCCGACCGATGGGCCACGAGCGTCCGGACCTTGGGTCGAGGGCTGGTGAAGGCCAGCGCCTCGCGAGCCCGGTAACCGCGAAGCTGGACGCGGACGGGGCAGCCAGTGCGACAATGGAGAGGTCGCCGGTGATGGTCGATCTCGCTTCAGCGGCGGCGGCGGAGATCGACAGCTGCCTCGGTGGCACGCGTCGGGTCGTGCTGGTGGGTTACCCCGAGCAGCACAATGTGGGCGACAACGCGATATGGGTGGCGACGATCGCTTATCTCCATTCGCGCGGCATCGTCGTGACCCACGTCACGAACCACCGCCTGTACGACGTCGCCGCCATCAAGCGGAACCTGTCCCCCGATGCAGTACTCCTCATCCATGGCGGGGGCAACTTCGGAGACATTTGGCCCAACAGCCAACGGTTGCGGGAGAGGGTCGTCGCGGATTTTCCCGACGCGACGATCGTTCAGATGCCCCAGTCCGTCCACTTCGATGATGGGGCCGCCAGGGATCGGTCCCTTGAGCGTTTCGCGGCGCACCCGCGCTTTACGGTGTTTGCGCGTGACGAGCAGTCCCTGCAAATGCTGTCGGCGGCCGGAGTGCAGTCGCGCCTCTGCCCCGATGTCGCCCACCTCCTCCTGCCGGCTCTGCACGCGCGACGGGGATCTGGAGTTCTCGTCCTGGCGCGAACCGACAAGGAGCGCGCGCAGCCGGCGGCTAGATACGAGAGCAACTGCAAGGATTGGGACTTCGCCCCGAGGGACGCGCCTGAGCAGATCCGCCGGGCTCTCTCGCAGACGTCTCGCCTCTTGCGGCTCGGACCGCGGGCGGAGGTCAGGCTCTGGCAGCCGTTTTGGACCCCTCTGGCCAAAGTCAGTCTCCGCAGGGGTGTTCGTCTCATCAACGGTTATGAGACGGTCGTGACCGACCGGCTCCATGGGGTGCTTATCTCCCGCATGCTCGGTCGGCGCGTCATCGCCGTTGACAACAGCTACGGCAAGGTCTTCGGATACCTCGACACTTGGTTGCGCCACGATCCCTGCATCGAGCGCGCTCGGGACTTTTCGACCGCCATCGAGCTGGCGGCCCGAAGCTGAGCATGCGCGGCCGTTGTTGAGGCTTTCGCTCCGCATGGGTGACGACCCCGCTCTGACCGGATTTCACTTCCACGCGAGCGGTGCTGGTAGGTTTCGCTTCGAGAGTGGCCCCCTGGCTCTGGAACTGATGGCTTCGGAACTGCTGGCTCCGACACCGTCAGTTTCCGTTACCAGAAGGGTGGTTTTCGTGGCCTTCGTACGCTCAGACCAAGACGGCTTGTGAACGAACAGGATTGGGCTTCTCGAGAGAGGTTGGGGGCCGTTGTCGCAGAGCGAACAAGTTGAACGCCTGGTACCTCCTTCGCCGCGTGTCAGCATTTGCATCCCCAACTTCAACTACGGGCGCTACGTCGGTGCGGCGATCGAAAGCTGCCTGGCTCAGCGCTACCCGTATCTCGAGATCGTCGTTGTCGACGACGGTTCGGCCGACGACTCCCGCGAGGTACTGAGTTCGTATGCCGATGTGGCCTCTGTCATCCTCCAGCCGCACAAGGGTGCTTGGCTGACATATGAGCGCGCATTCGAGGAGTCGGCCGGAGACATCGTGATCTTCCTCGACGCCGATGACTTGCTCGCCCCGGACGTGGTCGATCGCGTGGTGCGGGCGTTCGCCGAGGTGCCAGGGGCATCGCGCGTACAGTGGCGCCTTCAAGTCGTCGACGCGGATGGGCAGCCAACGGGCGAAACGGTCCCGCCGATGCGATGGGCGATGCCGGATGGGGACCTCAGCAAGCACGTCCTGGAGCGGCGGACGTACGTGTGGCCGCCCACGAGCGGGAACGCGTACCCCCGCTGGGCCCTCGAGGTGCTCCTTCCGATCGCCTCCCCTGCGACTCGTTGGTTCGATCTCTTCCTCGCTGAGACGACCGTCCTCCTCGGCCCCGTCGTCTGCCTGTCTCGACCTGGAGCCTTCTACCGCTGGCACGGCGCCAACAACTCAGGCTGCTCGAGCGATTATGTGCAGGTATATCGCGACTACATCAGCGACATCATCACCGGACACGAGAACCTCCGCCGAGTTGCCGAGGCCGAGGGGGTCCGGGGCGTCCCGCAGGCGGTGACCGCAGCCAAGGACTGGGCGTTTGCGAGCTACCGTCTCGCGTCCCTCAAGCTCGACCGTCCGGGGCATCCCATCGCTGGCGACCGTGTTGGCACCGTCGCCTTCTCAGGAGTCGTCGCGATCCTCGGCCAACCACAGGTCGCGTGGAATGCGAGGCTGAAGAGGGTGGCGTGGCTCGGGGTGCTCGCTCTCACCCCGCCGCGGCTCGTAGTCCCGTTCCTCGAGCGGACGGTGTTCCGGCCCACGCTCCGGCGGTCCGCACAAATCGAAGGCCGGATCCGTCGCGGCTCCGGTCTTCCGAGCCGGGCAACGTGAGCGACCTGAGGAAGAGCGCGACCCGAGGAGCGCCGGTTCGGCGGGCTTGGAGTCAGACAGCAACGGGTCGCTGCGTGAGCCTCCACGAATTCGTGATCGGAATCACGGCCCAGGGCGCGGAGCCTGCCCTAAGCCGGTCGCTCCCAGACCGCGGTGTGCAGGCCGCGCACTGGAGAGATGACCACACCGGGAAGTGCGGTCGAGTAAGCATGCACGAACTCCTCGGGCGTGAGAAACCGGTCGCTCATCAAGTGCTCGATCCAACTTCGATCGCTCTTCAAACGGTACTTCTCGACGGCGCGGCGGATGTCATTGGCGAAGTCCACAAAGTTGCGCCAGTGGTACTGCCAGGGACCTTTCGGCGGAGCGACCGGGTACGCAGGGTCGACGAGGATGGCGAGCCCGCCTGGGGTGACGAGCTCGCAAACCTTGTCGAGTGTCGCCGCGAGATCCGGGACATGGTGAAGTGCCATGACGCTCAGGACGAGGTCGTACTCACCGGTGACCTTTGTCAGGTCACCCTGCTCGTAGGTGATTCGGGGATGCGGACGCTTGACGCGGGCAAGGTCGATCATCTCCCCGCTCAGGTCGAGTGCGCGGACCTTGTCGTAGTGCTCGGCGAGCAGCACCGCCAACCTCCCACCGCCGCAGCCGAGGTCGATCGCTGAGGCACCCTGGCGACCGGTCAGGACTCCGTTCAGCCACTCGGTCACCCAGCCCCCGATCAGTTCGTCGCGGCGGTCGTAACTGGCGGCGAAGTGATCGAAGGACCGGGGGTCCACCGCCGCACGGCGGCGCCGTAGCTTGATCGCTCGTCGGCAGCCGGGGCGACCGGCGTTGCTCGCGGAGGAGACCATTCGGGCTCCGGTCGGTCCGTCTGTCACGGCGCGGGTGTCCTCGTCCACGTCACTTCCAATCTCGCGCCGCTACCACTCCGAGCACGTCGCCTTCGCTGCCGGTGAACCGGAGCCGACACGTTGCAGCCGTTTCCAGGTCGATCGGGCACCGCCATGTCGACTCGACCTCCGTTCGTGCTCCCGCTCGATCGCCGTGAACGCCCAAAGACTCTATCCGACCACTGGTTCTCGCTTGGAAGCGCACTCAGCGCACTCAGCGCACTCAGCGCACTCAGCGCACCGTCGTCCGTGTTCACAAGACGTTTCAAGATCTCGAAACTCGGACACCGGTTCGATCAGCGGGTCCGGCGCCGGTCCACCTCCAACTCGAAACGCGGAGAATCCACCCGGACGACCAGCCGCACCGACGCCTTTTCGAGCACCTGGAGCGAGAGGTCCTCCACCTCGCACGCAACCGCGAGGTTCCGTTCGGCGAGCATCGCCGCCACTTGGACCTGGTGGTCGTCGACGTGCTCACCGCGGTGACGCCGTCGCGGGACCACAACAGGGCACCGGCCGTTCGAGAGCGCGAGCAAGGACAAGCCGACGCCGGCGTGCGTGACCACGAGATCTGCTTCAGCGATCGCCTGAGCCAGCTCGTCGTGCGGAACTCGGGGCCGGGCGGCGACCGTGAGCCCCTGCAAGTCAGTCGATCCCGTCTGCCAAAGGACGTCGGCGTCCGGAGGCAGGATCTCGGCCATCTTCTCGATCAGGCGCGGGAAGCCGTAGGACTCGGACGACCCGACGGCGACGACAACCCGGCGTAGCCTTGGTGGAAGCTGCGCCGAGTCCTCGGCTCGGTATCCGTCGAACACCGACCCACGAACATGCCAGGGCGGTTCAGGCCAGCCGGGGACCTGGCTGTACACATGGATGCCCGGAGTACGTGCGAGGATTCTCCCGGTGAGCGAGGGACCGGCCAAGCGCGTCGCGCTTTCGATGTAGTGACACGCGCTTCCCATGAGCCGCGCCTCAGGCAGGAAAGCGACGGCGATGCTACTGCCGGTGCTGATCACGTTCTCGTACCGCCGCCGCCGGAGCAGCCGGTGTGCGAGGACCGCGTGCCGGAGCGTCACGACGGGGTCCCGAGGTCTCGGATAGGGCGCGAACACGACGTCAGCTCCGGCGAGCAGGGAACGAGACTGCGCCGTGTCGAAGGTCACCCAAGTCGGCGCGTCGAGATCGATCCCACCGATGCGCGGCAAGAGCTCCCACAGCTCGTGGAGATGCCCGCCCGCGTTGGCGACGAGCAGCGTGGCCATGACTCCCGGTACCTTGGCTCAGCCGGGTGTTCCCGGCACCCCGGGCTTCGGAGCGCAGTTTCTCGCGAGTGGCCGCGGCGCGCTGTAGCGCTCGCTGTGGCTGTAGCGCTCGCGGTCGTCGCAAGCGCCTGCAGCGAGCAACCAGGGCGCGCCTTCCGGTCCAGGACCGGAAGGCCGAAGGTGCTCCACTCGGCCTCGAGCGCCAGGCGCCTCGAGGTCCGGGGCAACCTGATCCGGCTCGTTTCCGGGCCCCGTTTTGTGATGAAGGGCGTCGTCGTCTACGCGCTCCCCTTCTACTACGTGGACCATCGGGTGGACAGGAACTTGGAGACGGTGACGAACCAAGCGTGGCGGGAGAGGGCGAGGTTGTTCGCCGCGATCCGCGCCAGTGGAGCCAACACCGTGCGGATCCCGCTCTCGGCGAGCGTCTACGACGACAACCGGTACTTTCCCGGAGGGAGCGCGGCCTACCTGAGCCGGCTCCGCGGCCTCGTGCAGACAGCGACCGCGGACCGGTTGTACGTCGTCCTGTGCTGGTGGGACTCGCTCAGCTAGGGGAGCCTGATGCCGATCGAATACCAGAGTCAGTGGACGATGATGCGGACGGTCGCGGCGATGTTCCGGAACGACCCGTACGTCGTCTTCGAGCCCTACAACGAACCCAATCACATCACATGGGCCCAGTGGATCCTGATCATGAAGCGGACCCTCGACTCTTGGCGCGGCGTCCTCGGTTACCGGGGCTTGTTGATCATCGACACCCCGCAGTTCTCGTGGGGCTTCGAACCCGCCTACGTGCGCCGTCTGCAGCAGTATGACGCAGCATTGCTCGGGCGGGCGGACCTGGTGATCGCCAACCACCGCTATCCCGACGGTTCGCTGTGCTTCTGCGGCACTTCCGAGGCGTCGTGGGTGACGACTGTGGGCCAGTACAGCAGCAGGTTTCCCATCGTGGGCACGGAGCTCGGGATCTACGACGGCTTCGGCGGCGTCGGGCTCGAATGGGGGCGGAGCTTCCTCGCATATCTCGACTCGACGGCGATCCCGCACGGTTTCAACGGCAGCGTGATCTTCGTCTGGAGCTGGGTCAACGCCGATTCGATCATCGAACGGGCCACGGGCCACTTCACCGCCTGGGGTCAGGTCGTCGCGAACGGGTTCCTCGTTCACAACTTCGCAACGGCGAGCGGGGCGAGCGTGGGTGGATCGGCCTCGGCGTCCGTTTCCACGCCCGCCGTTGAGCGGCGCCTGCCCCAGTAGACGGAGGCTGCCGCGATGCCTGCCGCGACGAAGAGCGGCTCGGGTAGGCCGCCGGAGGTCACATACGGATAGATGATGTCCATGGGGACGAGCACGATCACGAGTGCCGCCACCGCGTTGCCGAGCGCAGCCGGAGTGGCGGAGTCCTCGAGGTCGGTCTGTCGCGCCTGGCGCCTCGACTGGCTGTAGAGGGCCATCATCTCTCCGCCGAACACCACAAGGAGGGGAATCCCGCCGGCCATCAGGACAGTCAGGTATTGCGACTCGGTGAACGGCCAGGTAATCGAGTCAGGCAGCGTCTGGCCCCAACCGGTGAGGGGCCGCTCGCCAATGGCGGGGAAGTACTGCCCCGTCCAGATCTGCCAGCGGAACGAGATGGTCTGGGGGACGAGCGGGTTCCGGTTGCTCCCGGCAGCTGCCACGAATTCAGAGTCGAACCGCTTCACAAAGTAGGAGCCTCCGAAGACCGCCGCGACGATCACCCCTGTGATCAGCCATCGGACCATCAGCTTCCGCCGCCCCGCCCAGACACCGAGGACGATCGCTCCGCCGATCGCGCCAGCGATGGCGGAGATCTCTGCGGTCAGGATGAGCGACACCGCGCCGAGCAGCAGGATGGTCCCCACCGCACGGCGCGAGATCGGGAGCTCTACGTGATAGATCAGGCACGCAAACCCGATCAGCAAGAGGACGAGGAGATATCCAGCGAGCGGCGTCCAGTGGGGGAACGGCCCGGTCGCCCGCGCGAAGTGACGGTACGAGTAACTCTCGAAGAGGTTCCCACCCGTCACGTGGGCGATAGCGCGGTTGACGAGCCGGCTTCCGGTTTGCTGCAGGTACGCCAGGACGTCGACCGGCAGGCTTGCAAGCAGAAGGCAGGCGATCGCCGCACGTCGCTCGGAGCTCCGGCGCAGGCTCACCGCCATCGCGCGGTACAGGATCAGGAACTGGGAGGGCCCGATCAGCGGGTCGATCGTCGAGAAGCTGAGCCCCGTGTGCAAGTTGAGCGCGTCGAGGAGGCCGAGCACGAACCAGCCGCCACAGAAAGCGAACAGCATCCAGTCGAATGCGTGCCACCGGAGCTTGGAGTGGCGGGGAGCGAGGAGGATGAGGAGGATCCCGATCCCGGCAATCAGCGCCTCCGAGAGGTTCACGTTCGGGATCGGGAAGCCCTTCTTGAAGCCGGAGGTGATTGGCACGACGACGGCGAGGAGGTAAGCGCCGAAGGCCGGCCTAGCCGCGACGACCGTCACGGCGATCAATCCGAGAAAGAGCGCGAGTCCGTCCAGCGGCTTGAACGCGATCGCCGCGCCGATTGCGGCGGCACCGAGGATGCTGGCGGCCGCGAGCAGTGCCGGGCGGGGTCGGGCAAGCAGCCACGTCGTCGCGGCTCCTTCGGGCTCCGCCTGAGGCCGGGCTCCGACTTTGTCGGCGGCGGTGACGACCGAGCTCACGAGATCTTCCGGCGGCCGGCCGGCGCCCGCCCGCTGAGCCGTACCATTGCCTACCGCGGTTGTTGGACGGCGACGCGCCCGCTCGTAGCCGGCTCGGCTTCGACGGGGGGCCGGTCAGCGAGCTCCGGCCTCGCCGGAGGCCGCGGACGGGCAGCGATGCCGGCGGTTCGCACGAGGAACGCCCAGTCGGGCGCGTGGCCGAGCTCTCGGAGCCGACGAACCGTGTCGCGAAGCTCGGCCAACGGAGTTCCCTGACCGACGCACAGCATGACGATGGGCGTCTGGGTGTCGAGCCCTTCGAGGACGCTCTTGCCATCGAGGTCCACGTGATGAAAACCGACGCCCTGGTTGCGGGCTGCCTGCTGCATGGTCCGCTGCAGAGTGGCCACCGCGGCTGGATCGCATCGCCCGGCCGCGATGATGCTGATCTGGATCTGTCCGGCCGGGACAGTCTCGCGCCAGTGGGCAAGGACCGACATCGCAGCCGCGGGCGTGAGCGTTCCCTCCCAGGAGGGGCACTCAACCTCGGATCGCAGATCATCCAGGTCGTCGATATGTGGGTCCGACCGCTCCCAGGCCACTGCCAGGACGAGACCGAGCAGCAGGCCGAGCACGCCCCCGAGCACACCCGTCTTGACCGAGCCGGGAGAGGAGCGGAGCCCAGCGGTCGCATCCTTGACCATGACGACGTAGCCCGAAGCGGGGGACAGGGGGATGGCCGGAGTGAGGGGACAGTAGTACTGCACCTCAGTTGCCTTCTTGATGGTGGTATTCGGCGGCCTGGTCTGCGCTATCGAGGCGACGTAATGGACCGAGCAACCGAGAATCGGCTGGTTCTTGGCCTTCCATTGGAGGACGCCGAGAGTGAGGTCGGAGACGAGCGCATGGAGGCCCCTCTGCGCTTCTTGCGGGCTGGATGCGGTGAAGGTGAGGTTCAGGATCGCGCTGTTCGTCACGATCGTTGCCACGAGGTTCCGGCCGACGCTCGGGTACTGCTTGGGATCGGTGACACCGATCGCGTTCGCGAGTGCCTGCTGCACTACCTCGTCTTGAGGGATAAAGCCGGCGTACGTCGCGGCGAGGTAGGCCGCGCCGGTCGCCGTGCCCGGCGAACCGGCGACGACGATGAGTGCGACACTTTGGTACTTGACCTTGGAGAGCCGCGAGATCCCCAGTGCGGCCACCGCTCCGATGATCAATGTCAGGACGACAACGAGGCCGCGTCGCCGCACGACGCGCAGTCCTCGGGCCAGCCGCGCACGCTGGGCTGCCCGCTCGAAGTCGGGGGAGGTCATCCCTTGCGGCCTGGTCGTCATCGCGGGCCTCTCATTTCGCACGCGTGTCGGCTTGCTGACCTTTTGGATGCTGACGCCGATGATAATCTCGAGAAAATTCTGGGTGCCTCCGTCGCAGTGCGAGAGAACGGTCGCGGGCGCTTAGCGACCGCCGTGCGGCCCTCTCGTTTCCCTACAGGAAGAATTTCTAATAACCTAGCGGATTGAAGCCGATACATATGGCAGGGATCGCGTCGTCCGTCGGCTCGTTCCCTCTTGCGGTCGCCGAAAGGCACCGGGCAATCGTCTGTGCGAGGGCGTTGTCGAAGCAGTCTGTCGATTACGAGATGACCGGGAACGCCAGAGAGAACTGCAAACGAACGAGGGTCGATGGAACAACCAAGCGGCATGCCGGTGAACCCGGGGCACGTGGCAGACGCACCGCGAAGTGCTGTCCACGGGGGAGAGATGCTGGAGCGATCGGGCGGCAGCCAGCCGGCACTGCGCTCGGTCGCCGCGCCGAGCGATGGCCCAGGTCGCGCGACCCCCGGGCGCGTCGTCGGCAAGGGAATCCGGCGCCGGCGGATCGGGCCGCGCCTCGCGCTCCTCGGGACCGACCTCCTCGCTCTCCTGGCGTGCGAGTACGTGGCGCTGTACGTCGTAAAGCAGCCGGGGTCCGGGCAGAGCCGGACGCTCGCGAACTTGCTCTTGAGCGTCCCGCTGTTCATCGCGGTCGTGATCAGCTTTTCCATCAACAACTTGTACGCGAAGTCGCCCGGGCAGGTGCTGAAGAACTCGTTCACGGAGCTGCACGACATCGTCTACGCCTTAGGGGTCGCGGGTTGTGTCGTTCTCGGTATCGACCACCTGTTCGGCAGCCTTGAGAAGCAGGCAACCTTGGCGCCGGTGACGATCGTCGTCGCGCTGCTGCTCGCGGCGGTGGCGATTCCTGTGGCGCGGGGCCTTAGCCGCGCTCTGCTCCGGCTCGTCGCGGTCGAGCAGTTCCGGGTGCTCGTCGTCGGGAGCGGCAGGATGGCCAGCCACCTCTTGCGCTACCTCTCCTGGGACCCGCGGATCACAGTCGTCGGGTGTGTCGACGACGACCCCCCGCCCGGTACGGCCGTGCTCGGCAGGATCGAGGACTTGCCGGCGCTTTGCGAGGAGCTCGAGGTGGACCAGGTGATGGTCGGCTTCTCGAGGACTCACCCCCAAGAGGCGATCTTGCGGCTGCAGTCGTTGAACGACCGGGTCGCGATTTCGATCGTGCCCCGCTACTTCGAGCTGCTCACGTGGCGGTCTGCGGTGAAGGAGATCGCCGGTCTTGCCCTTATCGACGTGGCCCCCGCTCGGCTGAACCTCGGGTCCCGCATCGCCAAGCGCAGCTTCGACCTCGTGGTCGGCACGGTGTCGTTGATCTTCGCTCTCCCCGTGCTCGCCGTGACGGCCGTCGCGATCAAGGCCACCTCTCCGGGACCCGTCGTGTTCCGCCAGCAGCGCATCGGCAAGGGCGGCCGGCCGTTCGTCATGTACAAGCTCCGGACGATGACCAACGACGCGGAGCAGGTGCACTCCGAGCTTGCAGCGAAGGCCCAGGCGGGCGGGCGGCCATTCAAGCTCGAGACCGACCCCCGCGTGACCCGGGTCGGGCGCTTCCTGCGACGGAGCAGTCTCGACGAGGTCCCCCAACTGTGGAACGTGCTGCGCGGCGACATGGCGCTCGTCGGGCCGAGGCCCTTCATCCCATCCGAAGCGAGGAGCATCGATGGGTTCGCACAGCGGCGCTTCGAGGTCCGCCCGGGCATCACGGGGCTCTGGCAGGTCTCGGGTCGGAGCAACCTCACCTTCGACGAGCTGGAGCGTCTCGACTACCTCTACGTCGCCTCGTGGTCGCTCTGGTGGGATCTCCGGATCCTGTGGAACACGCCGGCTCGAGTCCTCCGGGGGCATGGCGCGTACTGAACCGGTCGCGCTCGTCCACGACTACCTGACCCAGCGGGGAGGTGCGGAGCGGGCCGTGCTCGCGATGAGCAGGGCGTTCCCCCGCGCGCCGCTATATACCTCGCTCTACGACCCGGCGGGCACGTTCCCCGAGTTCGCCGACGCCGACGTGAGGCCGAGCAGGTTGGATCGTGTTCCCGGACTGCGTCGCCACCACCGCGCGGCGCTCCCGCTGCTCGCGAGGACATTCTCCTCGATGGCCGTCGACGCAGATGTCTCGGTGTGCAGTTCGAGCGGTTGGGCGCACGGTGTCGTGACCTCCGGCCGCAAGGTCGTGTACTGCTACGCCCCAGCGCGCTGGTTGTACCAGACCGACCGCTATCTCGGCACCCGCGCGATCGCCGCCGGGCCACAGCGCGCACTGAAGCGCGCTGCTCTCGGCGCCTTTCGCAAACACCTCGAGCGCTGGGACCGGGCTGCCGCCGCTTCTGCCGACCGTTATCTCGTCGTCTCGACAGCGTCAGCCGAGGCCGTGCGCGAGTTGTACGGCTTGGAGGCGGAGGTACTCGCCCCGCCGCCGGCCATCGACGCCAACGGTCCGCGGCGGCCGGTGCCGGGTCTCGATCCGGGCTACTGGTTGTGCGTGTCGCGCCTGTTGCCCTACAAGAACCTCGACCTGGTCATCGAAGCCGTGCAGGCAACCCCGGACGCTCGACTGGTCGTCGTAGGCGAGGGTCCCGAGCGGGCGCGGCTCGAGACGCTGGCGGGGCCCAGGGCCACGTTCCTTCGCGGGCTCGGTGACGACCAACTCCGCTGGTGCTACGCGAACTGCACGGCGCTGATCACGGCGTCGTACGAGGACTTCGGCCTGACCCCGCTTGAGGCTGCCGCGTTCGGGAAGCCCACGGCCGCCCCCCGCCTCGGGGGGTTCCTCGACACGATCGTGGACGGCCGGACCGGGGTGCTCTTCGAACGCCCCGACGCGGGGCTCATCGCCGAGGCCATGAATCGCGTCGGCGAGATCACCTGGGCAGGCGAGGTCATGGCCGAGCACGCCGCAGGCTTCAGCGAGGCGCGCTTCGCTGGGCGGCTAGCTGAAGTCGTCGCCGAGGAGGCAGCCAAGCTCGGGTAGGCAGGGGGCTTCACGAGGTCCCGCGCCGGTTGAGCGCCCGCTTTCGACCGCGGAGCGTGGTTGTATAACCGCACTGAGTGCTTAAGCCGGGCCGTGAACGCGCCGATACCACTCCCATGCGCGCATTCACCGAGGCTCCCTCGCGGAAGACAGCGAGCACAAAACGGTTCACGCGACGTACCAAGCTCCTGGGAGGGTTCTTTGCTCTCGTCGTCTCGACTGTCGTCGTGAGCTCGACGGTCATCGCATCCCCGCTCGCTGCGGACGCGCTGGCCTATGGCACGACCACCAGTCCGACGGCTTTGGGGAGCGTCGGCTCGACCCGGTTCGCACTCATCTCCCAGAAGGCTTCGCACAGCCGGCGGCGGATCGAGGCGACCGGTAGGACGGCTGGCACGATCGCCGGCCCGAAAGCGGCAGGCGAGAGCGGGCAGCCGCCGCCGACCACCACCCCGCCCACGACCACTCCACCCACGACCACGACTCCGCCCACTACCACCCCGCCGACCACGACTCCGCCGACCACGACTCCGCCGACCACGACTCCGCCGACGCAATCGAGTGCCGCATCGGTGATCGGCGTGTATGCAGGACCCGCTTCCGTCTCGTTGATCGAGGACACGAACACGCTGCTCGGCCATCAAGTCTCCTACGCCATGGACTTCCTGGACGGCTCCTCGTGGGCGACGATCAGCAACCCGTGGTGGTTCCTTTCGAAGTGGAATGGCACGGGCTACCACATGATCTGGGGCGTCCCGATGCTGCCGAATTCCGGCGCGAGCCTCGACATCGGCGCAACCGGCGCATATGACGGCTACTTCAAGAAGCTCTCGGCGGCGTTCGTGGCCGGCGGCCAAGGGTCGTCAATCATCCGGCTCGGCTGGGAGTTCAATGGCGGTTGGTTTCCTTGGGCGGCCAAGGGCCACCAGGCTTCTTTCGTCGCCTACTGGCGCCAGATAGTCGACTCGATGCGATCGGTACCCGGGGCAAATTTCCGGTTCGAGTGGAACCCGACCCGGGGCGACCTGGGCGTCGGGAACCTCGCGAACTATTACCCGGGTGACGCCTACGTTGACATCGTCGCACTCGACGTCTACGACATCGAGTGGGGCTCGTACCCCGGAGCCGAAGCCGAGTGGCAGCACATGCTCACGCAGTCCTATGGGCTCGATTGGCTCGCGAGCTTTGGGGCCGCGCACGGCAAGCCGCTGGCCTTCCCGGAATGGGGCCTCGGCTGGTCGACGAACGGCATGGTAGGTGGCGGCGACAACGCCTACTTCGTGCAGCACATGGCGAGCTGGATCGACTCCAACGATGTGGTGAACGCGATTGCCTGGCAGTACGGGAGCGACCCGCTTCCGGACACGAAGGCCGACCCGCAAGCGACCGCAGCGTTCGCCAAGGACTTTTAGCGCTCGGCGGATCCGGCCAGCGAGTCGGCGATACCTTGGTACGGCAGCCTCGCCTGGGGCTGTCCCCAGGGGGCGAGAGGACTTGCAGGACAGGTACCTGCGGGACGGCTATGGCCCCGGTCGCTCGGTGATGTGGGCGACGACGAAGAGCTTGCCGCCGAGGAATTTCGGCTCGAGCCTTATGGCGATCGGGACGAGTCTTCCGTCGGGGCGCTGGGCGTGCGGCTCGAGGCCGGGGTCCATCTCGCGGTCGCTCGGCTGGGCTTGGTAGCCGCGGCGATAGGCCTGGTGCCCCCAGCGCAACTCCTTGGCCATCAGGGCCTCGACGAACTCTCCGATGGCATCCTCGGCCGTGACTCCGAGGAGCGCTTGTGCCGGCTTGCTCAGCAATACGACGACACCCTCCAGGTTGACCACCACGAGCGCCCCGTCGGAGGACTCGAGCTCGGTGATCTCCGGGGGCAGGTCGAACATCAGCTCGAAGTCGTCGTCGGTCACAACCTGCGTTTCTCACGGTTCGCATGGCCAGGTATCGATCGCAGCTGCCTTGGAGCGTTCGCAGGCTCACGATCGGTCAGTCCGGTGGCCGGAGCCATGCCGGCTCCAACGGCTTGTTCGGCCTCGTCGGCGTCGCCGGCTCCCGCGACTCCCGCGACTCCCGTTGCTCCCGCGACTCCCGCGGCTCCCGCGGCTGGCGCCACCACCGCCGCCTCGTGAGCACGGGCGTTCTCAGGAATCACGCTCACGTCCCCGGTGTCGGGCGCCCGCCAGGGATCAAGTCCGGCTTCATGCTCGCGGCCCCGGTCCCGCCATAGCAGCCAACCGGCGAGTGCCGCTCCCACGCCCACGAAACCGAGAGATGCGACGAGGACAGCGATGTCGCCACCGGAATTGTGGGGCAGGAGGACGTATTCGTCGTTGAACCGGAAGGCTCCGTAGAGCGTGACCGCGGTTGTGGCCACGATGCCGATCGGGCCACCCCGGCGACTGATCCTGCGCTCGACCCACAGCGCGACGACGTAGACCACCGCGTCCTCGATCGCCTGGAAGATCGGCACGGGCACGCGCTTCCCGGGCTGACCGGCGTAGGCCATTCCGTACCAAGCATGCGTCGGGTTCCCTCCGCCCTGGACCATGAGTTGCGGGCCGAGCAGGCGACCTACCGCCCAGGCAATGACGAGCACGGGCGCCACGAGGTCGAGGAGCACGCTGAGGCGGAGCTGGGGGCACCACCGCCGCGCGCAGAACAACCCCGTAGGAACGCCGCCGAGCAGGCCTCCGTAACTCGAGAGGCCGCCGTGCCAGATCGCGAAGATGTCGCCCGGATTGGCGGCGTATCCTTGGGCGCCTCGCAGGTTCGCGATGACGTGCACGGCTCGGGCTCCGACGACGGACGCGATGACGATCCAGATGAAGGCTCGCCCGAGCCAGGCATCGGGGTACCCGTGATCGCGGAGCCGCTTCGCGAGGTAGCGGTACGCGAACCAGAACGTGAGCGCGAGCCCGATGCCGTACGTGTGGACCTGGAGCTTCCAGATATGGAAGACGACGGGTATTGGCTTCACGACTCTCCCTTGGTGGCGTCAACGGTAGCGGCACCGTACGCTTTCCGGGCGCCGTCCAGACCGTCCGGGCGAAGGGGAGGACCCTGAGTGGATCGCTTTGTCGGTGTTGTCGTGTTGGTCACCGGAGCGGCGTCCGGGATCGGTCGTGCAACCGCGTCGAGACTTGCCGGCGAAGGGGCACAGGTCGCGTGCCTCGATCTCGACGAATCCGGGCTTGCCGGCACTGCTGCCGAGATCAACGACGCCGGTGGCCAGGTCGTGGCCATCACCTGCGATGTCTCGGTGCCTGACCAGGTATCGGCTGCGTTCGAGACAGCGACCGCGACCTTCGGAGTGCCCTGGGTGGTTTGCAACATCGCCGGCATCGGCGGGTTCGCGCATAGCGAAGCCGCTTCGATCGCCGAATGGAACCGGGTGCTGGAGGTGAACTTGAGCGGCCCGTTTCTCGTCTGCCGGACTGCATTGGCGCTTTGGTGTGCCGACGAGCGCCTTGCCAAGGGCTACTTGAACCGACGAGCTCGCCGGGAGGCAGATCCCACGTCACGCGTTCGCCGGCCCACGATCGTGAACGTGGCGTCGACAGCCGGTCTGGTCGGCCAGCCCTACAGCGCTGCGTACGCTGCCTCCAAAGGTGGCCTGGTCATGCTTACGAAGGCGCTTGCCGTCGAGTACCTGGAGTGGGGATTCCGAGTCAACGCGATCGCCCCGGGCGGAGTCGAGACGCCCTTGATATCGAGCTTCGCGCTCCCTGACGATGCGTCCATGGGCCTGTGCGGACGCATGATGTCGCCTTTTGGGTTCACCGATCCTGCAGCCGTCGCGGCGGCGATCGCCTATGTGGCGTCCGACGAGGCTGACTACATGACCGGGTCGGTTGTGTCCCTCGATGCCGGTGTCACGGCCTAGCTCAGGCCCGGCTTCAAACTCGCTCGACGATCATGGCCATACCCTGACCACCGCCGACGCACATCGTCTCGAGCCCGATCGATTTGTCCTCGGCCTCGAGCCCGTTCAACAACGTCGTCATGATGCGAGCCCCGGTCATCCCGAACGGGTGGCCGAGGGCGATCGCCCCGCCGTGGACGTTCAGCTTCTCCATCGGGATTTCCAGCGAGCGGGCCGACGGCAGCACCTGTGCGGCGAACGCCTCGTTGATCTCGACCAGGTCGACATCGCTCATGGACATGCCGGCACGGCGCAGCGCTTGTCGGCTCGCCTCGACTGGCCCGAGACCCATGATCTCGGGGTCGAGGGCGCTGACACCGCTCGACACGATGCGCGCGAGCGGGCGCAGTCCGAGCGCCGCGGCCCGCTTGTCGCTCATCACGAGCACGGCGGCGGCGCCGTCGTTGAGCGGGCACGCGTTGCCGGCGGTGATCCTCCCATCGGGACGGAAGACCGGCTTGAGCTGCGCCAGCTTCTCGACAGTCGTCTCCGGCCGGGGGCCGTCGTCGTTCGAGACCACGGTTCCGTCGGGCAGCGTCACCGGCGTGATCTCCCGCTCGAAGAACCCGTTCTCGACGTTCGCCACCGCCCGGTTCTGCGACAGCGCGCCGAACTCGTCCATGTCGGCGCGGCTCACGCCCTCCAGCTCGGCCACGTTCTCGGCGGTCTGTCCCATCGCGATGTAGATGTCGGGCAGGCCGACCGGAGGGGTCCACGGTCCGTGACCGCCCTCGGCGCGCTCGGCTGACCGCGCCTCGGCCTCGGCGAACAACTCGTTGTGCGTGCGGGGAACGCCGTCAGCATTCCCGTTTCCGAAACGACTCACCGTTTCCACACCGGCCGCCACGAACACGTCGCCCTCGCCGGCCTTGATCGCATGCGCAGCCATGCGGATTGTCTGGAGCGAGGAAGAGCAATAACGATTCACCGTGACGCCGGGGACCATGTCGAGCCCCGACAGAATGGCGACGACCCTGGCCAGGTTGAAGCCTGCCTCGCCGGCCGGTTGCCCATTACCCAGCATCAGGTCCTCGATCTCGGCGGGATCGAGCTCCGGCACTTTGGCGAGCAGGGCCTTCAGGATCTGAGCGGTGAGGTCGTCGGGCCGCATCTCGACGAGCGAGCCCTTGAAAGCGCGACCGATGGGACTCCGCGCGGTGGCGACTATGACAGCTTCCGGCATGGCGGCGAGCATAGACAAGCTCTCGCCGACGGCGTCCGTGACGGCAGATCTTGGCCCCCGGATGATTTACGGACGGGTGGCGAAACGATGACAGATCGTCACATCTATCACATCAACCTCGTTGACAACAAAAGTCACGTCAGTCGGACCGCCACAGGTTGACCAGCGCCGACGTGCCTGCATAAGGTCCCGCCCCAATGCCACGCGGCAGGGGGTTCGCCCCCGAACTGCGCAGCACGTGCCGTTCGCTCGTTCGTCGTTCATGGCGAGGGGAGGGCACAGACCGGGCTGGCGGCCCCCTCACGCCGGGCGGGTGGTCTTGGCGCGCCCCGAAGTGGGTGGGCGGATGATGGAGATAGCAAAGACCCGTTTCGTGCGGAAGCACCCCGGGCTCGTGGCGGTCGTGTTCGTCTGTGCGTCGGTGACGCTCTTCGCCGGCCCGACGACGCTGTTCGCCGCGGCAAGGGTGAGTCACGTGCCGCTCACCCCCCGTCACGACCTGGCCGTCGTGCCTGCAGCGGGCGGCCAGATCGGTCTCGGTTACCGTGCTCACGAGCAGCGGGTCCTGGTCGTGAGCAGCCCGCATGGGCGCATCAGTCCCGCGACCACGCTTCCCTTGGCACTCGTCCGACCACCTCTCCCGAGGACCTCGCAGGTGTTGGCCTCCGTCTCCCCGCAGCATCCGGGAGCCGAGATCGTGTTTCCGTTCCAGAACCTGTCGATCGTCCAACCGTCCTCCGAGTGGACGCTTGATCAGGGCGTCGACATCAACGCGATCGGGGATCTCTGTGGGTCGGCAGCTGTGGAGGTCGCTGTCGCCTCGGGCGTGATCGTCCAGGAGGGCATCTCCGGCTTCGGGCCGTACGCACCGGTGCTCCTCATCGAGGGCGGGCCGCTCTCGGGCCGGTACGTCTACTACGGTCACGCAGCACCCGACCTCGTAGCCGTGGGCCAGCACGTCACGGTCGGCCAGCCGATCGCCGAGGTCGGGTGCGGCATCGTCGGCTACTCCTTCGGGCCCCACCTCGAGATCGGGATCAGCGCGCCCGGCGGGCCGACTTGCTGCCCCGGGATGCAGGAGACGTCGCCTTTCATGCTCCAGCTTCTCCTCGCCGCTTTCTGAACCCTGAGCGCCCCTTTTCGAGGAGGCAGGGTCATCCGCATTTTGAACGTTGAGCGCCCCTTTTCGAGGAGGCAGGGTCATCCGCATTTTGAACGTTGAGCGCCCCTTTTCGAGGAGCACGGTCATCCGTCGGCGGAACTAGAACGCGTTACCCTTTCGAGCGGATCGCCAGGGAGGGCCACGATGCAGATCGGCTACGACGAGGACCAGCAGGCGCTCCGTAAGCAGCTACGCGACTACTACGACCGGCTGCTCACCCCCGAGGTCCAGTCAGCCTATGAACAATCAGGCGGCGTCGGGCCTGTCATGCGGAGGATCGTCCGGCAGATGGGCGAGGACGGCTGGCTCGGGATCGGTTGGCCGACGGAGTGGGGCGGCCAAGGCCGTCCGGTCATGGAGCAATACATCTTCTTCGACGAGTCGATGCGCGCCGGCGCACCGGTGCCGATGTTGACCATCAACACGGTGGGCCCGACGATCATGCGTTTCGGCACCGAGGACCAGAAACGGCGGTTTCTTCCCCCCATCGTCCGCGGCGAGATCCACTTCTGCATCGGGTACACCGAACCTGGGGCCGGTACCGATCTTGCCGCGCTGAAGACGCGGGCCGTCAAGGATGGCGACGAGTACATCATCAACGGTTCCAAGGTCTTCACCAGCCTCTCGACCGATGCCGACTACGTCTGGCTCGCCGCCCGGACGAACCCTGAGGCCGCCAAGCACAAGGGCATCTCGATCTTCATCGTGCCGACGTCGACGCCCGGCTTCTCCTTCACGCCGATGAACCTGATGCACGGCCACGACATCAACCAGACCTTCTACGAGGATGTCCGGGTACCGGCGGAGAACCTGGTCGGCGGCGAGAACAACGGATGGACCCTGATCACCAACCAGCTCAATCACGAACGAGTCACGCTGTGCTCGCCCGGGCCCGTCGAGCGAGTGCTCGAGGACGTCGTGAGCTGGGCCGCGACGACGCGGCGGCCGGGCGGCGGTCGCGTGATCGACGACGCGTGGGTCCAGCACGAGCTGGCGACGGTGCGCGCCAAGCTCGAGTTCCTGAAGCTCATCAACTGGAAGGTCGCCAGTTCCAGCGAGCTCGACGTGGCGGACGCCTCCACGGTGAAGGCCTACGGAACCGAGTTCTACCTGGAGGCGCTCCGGAGGATGAGCGAGGTCGTGGGTCAGCAGGCCTACCTGACCATGGGCTCTCCGGGTGCGGTGCTGAAGGCGAAGCTCGAGAAGCTCAACCGCTCCTACCTCATCCTCACTTTCGGTGGCGGGGCAAACGAGATCCAGAGAGAGCTGATCGCCATGTTCGGTCTCGGCTTGCCGCACTCGGGCCGATAGGCGGCAACGGTGGACTTCAGTTTCGACGAGGAGCAGGAAGCGGTACGCGAGTTAGCTGCCCGGATCCTTTCGGAGCGCGCGACGCCCGGGCGGACTGGTGCCGTCGAGGCGGCTGCCCTGCATGGCGGGGACGGAGTCGATAGGCCGCTCCTGGCCGAGCTGGCAACGTCCGGGCTCCTCGCAGCGCCGCTCGGTGAGGAGGTTGGCGGCGCCGGTCTCGGCCTGATCGGCGCCTGCATCGTCGTGGAGGAGGTCGGGAGGACCGGAGCGGCGGTTCCCGTGCTCGAGACACTCGTCCTCGGCGCCCTACCGGTGGAGCAGTTCGGGACTCGGGAGCTTCGGTCGGAGCTGCTGGGTGGCGTCGCGACCGGCGAGAAGATTGTGACCGCCGCTCTCACCGAGGATCTCGGCGATCCTCGGTCTCCGGCTACCCGGGCCGTCCGAGTGGATCACGGGTGGAGGCTCAACGGGACGAAGTCCTGCGTGCCGGCCGGGCTGGTCGCCGATCGCGTGCTTGTGCCCGCCCGCTTGGAGGAGGGGGCGACCTGCGTATTCGCAGTCGCGCCCAGCGCTGCCGGCGTCAGCGTCGAACGCCAGGAGACCACTACTCGCCGACCAGAGGCCCGTCTCGTCATCGAGGACGTCGCGGTTGGTCCTGACTCACTTCTCGGTGGCGACAGGCCGGGCGAGGTGCTCGATTGGATGGTCGACCGCGCGACAGCCGCTTATTGCGTGCTCGGCGCCGGGTGCTGCGACGCGGCCCTCAAGCTCACCGCCGGCTACGTGAAGGACCGGCAGCAGTTCGACCGAGTGCTCGCCAGCTTCCAAGCCGTGGGCCAGCGCGCGGCAGACGCCTACATCGACTCGCTCGCCGTGAGGTTGACCGCGTGGCAGGCAGTGTGGCGTCTTGCCTCGGGTCTGCCGGCGCGAGACGAAGTCGCCATCGCGAAGTACTGGGCGAGTGAAGGCGGACAGCGCGTCGTCCACGCATGTCACCATCTTCACGGCGGGATCGGCATGGACAGGGGCTACCCGCTCCATCGTTACTTCCTGCTCGCCAAGCATCTCGAGCTCGTGCTCGGTGGCGGGGCACCGCAGATCGCCGAGCTCGGTCGCCGCATGGCCGCTACCAGCAACTGAGCCGACCGGCCGGGGCTGAGCGAATCCTGGCCGCAAGTCGACACTTCGACTCAGGTTTCGAGTTTTTCCTGCCGATAATTGAGGCCAGGAAGCCGGAGATACCGATACCGCCTGCGAGAGCGAGGAAGCGAGCGGATGGGGGAGCCGAGCACGCTATCGGCGCACCGCCGTCCGAGCGACGTGCGCCTACCCAGCCCCGGAGCACCATCGTGGGCGTCGCGCACGGACTCAATGGCCCGATGGTTGGGCACCCTGTTCTGCGGAGGCGGCGTTCTCACGCTGATCTCCTTGGTGCTTCCGCGCCAGGTTGTCGGATCAACGACGCTCGTCGCCGTCGTGGCGCTCGTCTCGCTCGCGATTGGCGGAATGCTGCTCGCTGGCGCGTTGAACGAGGGTCCGCCTTCGGCCTTCTTCCTCGTGATTGCCGGCGCAAACGTCCTCGTCTCGTTCGGGGCCTACGTCTCGGGCAACCCGCTGAGCGGCGCGGAGCTGTTCTACCTCTGGGTCACGCCATACGCGTACGCGCTGTTCACGCCCGTCCAGGCAGCGTTGCAAACTGGGATCGTCGCGGTTTGCTGGGGACTGGTTCTGATCAGGCTCGACCAGCAGCATCCGAGTCTCGGCCCTCCGAGCCGGATGGCCGCAAAATGGATTCTCACCATCATCACGGTGATCGCGGTAGGCGTCCTCGTCCGAGTCCTCAGCAGGTCGCTTCGCGACGTCGACCGTCGTTTCCACCGGGCATTCGCCGACTCGGGTATCGGAGCCGCATTCTTGTCGACCGATCTCACGTGGCTCGAGGTCAACGAAGCACTCTGCAGGATCCTCGGCTACTCGAGTGAGGAGCTCGTCGGCAGGCCGAGCGCGGAGATCGCGGAGTGCGACAGCGTCGCCCAGAGTCACGCGACTGTCCCGACGGCGGACAACCAGGTAGTCGAAGAAGAGCAGAACTATCTCCGACCGGACGGTTCGACCGTCTCGGTCACTGTCACCGCGTCCCTGGTCGTCCCCGAGGTGGGCGATCCGTACGTGTTCGCGCAATACCGGGACATCTCGGACCACAAGCATGTCCAGGAGGAGCTCGGGTACCAGGCTGCCCATGATCCGCTCACCGGACTCGCCAACCGGGGCATGCTCATGGAGCGCCTCGACGCCGCACTCGAACTCCGGGCTAGCAGGGGGACCGGGGTCGGTGTGATCCTGCTCGACCTCGACCAGTTCAAGATCGTCAACGACTCCTTGGGTCACCACATAGGGGACCAGGTGCTCATCGCGATCTCCCCCGTGCTCGAGGCCGCTTGCGAGCCGGGAGACACGCTCGCTCGTCTCGGAGGAGACGAGTTCGTCGTGCTCTGTGAAGGCCTGTCGGGTGCTCCCGAAGCGCTTGATCGGGCGACTCGCATCTCGGAGGCGCTTTCCCAGACGGTCGAGCTGGCGACCGGCCAGTACTCAGCCAGCGCCAGCATCGGCGTCGCGGTCGCGACGGAGCCTGGAGATGATGGGTATTCGCTGCTGCGCGAGGCCGATGCGGCGATGTACCAGGCGAAAGCCGGTGGTCGCGGGCGCATCGAGCTCTTCAACGTGGCGATGCGAGAGGACGCCGACCGCAGGATCCGGCTCGCTCGCGAGCTCCGAGGTGCGATTCGCAAGGGCCAGCTCCTTCTCGAGTACCAACCGACCGTGGAGTTGGCGACCGGGCATCCCGTAGCCATGGAAGCACTTGTCCGGTGGGACCACCCAGAACGAGGGAGGTTGTCCCCGGACCAATTCGTCCCCATGGCCGAGGACGCGGGTCTGTTCGCAGAGCTTGGCGAATGGGTGTTGGAGACGGCGTGCGCGGAGTTCGCGAGCTGGCGTAGCGCGGATCCCACGACCATGGTCCGCGTCTCGGTCAACGTGTCGCTGGCACAGCTCGCTATGCCGCGCTTTGCACAGCGCGTGATCGACCTCCTCATCCGGCTTTCGATCTCGCCGTCCAGCCTCTGCATCGAGATCGCTGAGTCGCCGCTCCTGGACAACTCCTTTGCGCTCGTTTCGCTGGAGTCGCTGCGGTCATGGGGGATCGAGATCGTGCTGGACGGCTTCGAGACCCGACGTTCGTCACTCGACCATCTCGAGCGACTCCCCATCGGTATGGTGAAGACGGATCGCTCGGTGGTCGCGCGCCTGACGGAGCGCCCGCGCCAGGATGCGGTGATCGGAGCCATCCTTGCCATGGCTGATGCGCTCGGCGTCGCCTTCGTGGCCGGAGCCGTGGAAACCGAGACCCAGCTCGATCAGCTCCGAGCGATCGGGTGCCGGCTCGTCCAAGGAAACGCCGTGGCATCTCCGATGCCAGCTGACGAAGTGCCGAACTATCTCCGCCGGATCGGGGTGGCTGCCGCCGGAGACTGATCGCCCCGCCGGAGGCTGATCGCCGCGCCGGAGGCTGATCGCCGCCGGCACCCTGGCCGCCCGTGAGTCTCCCGAGCCGGCACCTATCATCGCGACATGGGCGAACGCGGCTCTGGCGACCGCGTCGATCGCCGGGCTTTCTTGAAGGGGTTGAGCGCTGCCGGGGGGGCAGCAGTGCTTGGGGGAGTGGCCTCGGCATGCGCGTCGAGCCAGGGCGCGTCGCACGCGCGAAAGGGAACAGGCGGGTCCAAGCGCCGCTTGACGACGACCACTACGACCACGCCGCGGGTGCACGACGACGCCCTCGGACTGCCGGTCGCGAGCTGGGTCATGGAGGAGAATGCACGGCCCGGGACGACGGCTTGGCTCGTTGCCGGGTCGCCACCCCACGGTATCGAGGGGTACGCAGACCGGGTCAGCGCCCAACGTGGTGAAGAAGTCACGCTCTTTGTGAACACCGTTGCCGGGTCGGTCGCGGTGGAGGCTTACCGGATTGGCTGGTACCAAGGGTACGGGGCCCGTTTTGTGGCCAAGCTGGGAACGGCTCGCGGGGTGATCCAATCGCAGCCTTCGTTCACTCCGACAGTGAACATGATCGAATGCCATTGGCGGGAGACGATGCGTTTCGCTGTCGGCGACACGTGGCCCTCCGGGTACTACCTGCTCAAACTGATCGGCAGCAACGGCTACAGCCAATGGGTGCCACTCGTCGTACGCGACGACTCGAGTCGCGCGGCGGTTCTCGTGCAGAGCTCGGTCACGACTTGGCAGGCGTACAACCTTTGGGGCGGCTACAGCCTGTACGGCACCGTGTCGGGTGGTTCCGGGTATGCGGATCGCTCGCGCGTCGTATCCTTCGACCGTCCCTATCCCGCGGACTGGGAGAACGGCTCGGCCGACTTCTTCGGCAACGAGTATCCACTCGTCGCCCTCTTGGAGCGAACCGGCGTCGACTTGACCTATTGGACCGACATCGACCTCCACGAACGGTCACATCTGCTCGCGAACCACCGGTGTCTCGTCAGTCTCGGCCACGACGAGTACTGGTCGTCCGTCATGAGGTACCGCGTCCAGGACGCAGTCGATGCGGGGCTCAACTTCGCCGTGCTCGGAGCCAACTGCTGCTATCGCCACATCCGCCTCCAGTCTTCACCGCTCGGCCCGTACCGGCGACAGGTTTGCTACAAGGACGGAACGGAGGATCCCCTCTACGGCGTTGACAATGCCGAGGTGACCGCGAACTGGCCCGAGGGGCCGGACGCCCGCCCCGAGTGTCAGCTCATCGGAGTCGAGTATCAGGCCTACGGTGGCAGCGGTGACCTCGTAGTGACCGAGGCCTCGTCGTTCGCATTCTCCGGGACCGGATTGAGCAACGGGAGCCACATTCCTGGCGTGGTCGGCTCCGAGTTCGACGCCTACGTGCCGCGGGCGCCGTCGCCGGCCAACCTTGAGATCCTGTGCCACGCAACCACCGAGAGCGCCATCGGGTCGGCGACCGTGGATACCGGCTACTACACGACGAGCGACGGGGGCGGCGTCTTCGCGAGCGGGACGGCGTCGTGGATCAATCGCATGTGGGCGAATACAGGGAAGCTTCCGACTCCGTTTGCTCCGCTGGCCGGTCCGGCGACTTCCGCGGTCTCGCGGATCACCCTGAACGTCCTGGCCGCGTTCTCGAGGGGGCCCGCTTCAGGGGTTCATCAATCGAGCGCGAATTGGCAGCATTTCTACACGCCCGGCACCGGGACGCTCGTGCCGCAGGAGTCGACGGGCCACTGATCTTCGGGCTGGGCTGGGCGGGGCGGGAGCCCCGGCAAGCTCGATTCACCTCGATTCACCTCGGTTCGCCCCGACCTGTCGGCACTTTTGTGGCGATAGCCCACGAAACTGTCAACAGGTGCCATCACAGCCCCCGCCCACTCCCGGTGGGCGCGCCCAAGCCGCGCCGATTACGCCACCTGTCGGCACTTTTGTGGCGATAGCCGACGAAACTGTCAACAGGTGCCATCACAGCCCCCGCCCACTCCCGGTGGGCGCGCCGGAGCCGCGCCGCGGTACCTGCCCACTCGGCGGCCGGGACCCGGCATGTTGCGCCCAGGTCCGGCGGTGGCGCGCCGGAGCCGCGCCGCGGTACCCGCCGGCCCCGTCAGCCGACCAGCTCCGCCATCAGTCGCATCGTCGAGATGTTCCCGCCGACGAGCAGGGTCGTTACGAGCGACTCGCGCCATCGCTCGAGGTCGTCGCGGATCTTCTCCTTCGGTCCGACCAGGCAGATCGCCTCGACGAGCTCCGTCGACACGAGTGCAGCAGCTTCGTCCTTGTGGCCGCTGAGGTAGGCGTCCTGGATCTTCGTCGCAGCCCCCTCGAAACCCATCCGCGCGAACACGTCGAAGTGAAAGTTCGCATCGCGAGCGCCCATGCCTCCGATGTAGAGCGCCAGCGAGGGACGCACCGAATCGGCGGCCCGTTCGAGGTCGTCGTCGACGACGACGGTCGCCGTGCTGATCACCTCGAATTCCTCGGGTTTGCGGCGTGCTCCGGGCCGGGCGAACCCCTCTGCGAGGGCGGCGCGGTAGGCGGCGTCGTGCGTGGGCGCGTAGAAGATTGGCAGCCAGCCGTCTCCGATCTCCGCGCAAAGGGCGACGTTCTTCATTCCCTCGGCCCCGAGGATGATCGGCAGGTCGGGCCGCAGCGGGTGCACGATCGACTTGAGCGGCTTGCCGAGTCCCGTGCCGCCCGGGAAGGGCAACGGGTAGTGAGGCCCGGGGCTCGCGACCGGGGCCTCGCGGCGAAGTACCTGGCGTACGATGTCGACGTATTCGCGCGTCCGAGCCAGCGGCCGTGGGAACGGCTGGCCGTACCAGCCCTCCACCACTTGGGGCCCGGACACACCCAAGCCCAAGACGAAACGCCCTCCTGACAGATGGTCGAGGGTCATGGCCGCCATTGCCGTCGCCGTCGGCGTGCGTGCCGACATCTGGACGAGCGCGGTGCCGAGTCGGACCCGCTCGGTTCGCGAGCCCAGCCAAGCGAGCGGCGTCAGCGCATCGGAGCCGTAGGCCTCGGCGGTCCAGATCGAGTCGTAACCCAGACGCTCCGCTTCTGCGACCCTGCTTGCCGCGTCGGCCGGCGGCCCGGCGCCCCAGTACCCGAGTTGCAAGCCGAGCTTCACGGTCCCTCCAACGGTCCGAGGTGTCCGGAGGTCGTCACCGGCAGGTGCTTGACGCCATTGATGAAGTTCGAACGCAGCCGGCTGACCGGACCGGTCAGCTCGAGGTCGGGCATGGCACGCAGCAACTCGGTGAACATGACCCGGATCTCCATACGGGCGAGGCTGGCGCCGAGGCAGAAGTGAGCACCACCTCCGCCGAAGGCGACATGGTCGTTCGGGCTGCGACCGACATCGAAACGCATCGGATCGGAGAATACGTCGTCGTCCCGGTTCGCCGAGATGTGCCAGATGACGACCTTGTCCCCCTCCGCGATCGCCTGTCCGTGAAGCACGGTGTCGCGCGTCGCCGTCCGTCGGAAGTGCATGACCGGTGAGGCGCATCGAAGCATCTCTTCGACAGCGGTGTCGAGCAGGCCAGGATCCTCGAGAAGTCGCCGCCGCTCGTCGGGGTTCTCGATGAGCATGAGGGTGCCATGGGAGATGAGGTTGCGGGTCGTCTCGTTTCCTGCGACGGTGAGCAGGAGGAAGAACAGGTCGATATCGAGCTGGGAAAGGCGATCGCCCTCGATCTCGGCGTGGGCGAGGATGCTGACCAGGTCCTCATGGGGGTCGGCGAGGCGTCGCGCCGTGAGCTCGTCGGCATACGCGAACAGCTCCAGCGAAGCCGCGGTGGCATCTTCGGGCGTGATGGCGTACTCGGGGTCTCCCGAGCCGATCATGCGGTTGCTCCAGTCGAACACCTTGTACCTGTCGTCCTCGGGCACACCCATCAGTTCGGCGATGACCTGGAGAGGAAGCTCGGCGGCGACATCGGTCACGAAGTCGAACTCGCCCTTCTCGGCCGCCGCTCGCAGGATCCTGCGGGTTCGTTCGACGACCTTGTCTTGGAGTTCCGCGACCATCCTCGGGGTGAATCCCTTGTTGACGAGCCGGCGGTAGCGCGTGTGCAGCGGTGGGTCCATGTTGACGAGCATCATCCGCTGCTGCCCGAGGAGCTCGTCCGGGAACTCGTTGAAGAGCGAGGATCGGAGAAACGAGGAGTAGAGCGACGTGTCCCGATTGACGGCCACAAGATCGCTGTGCTTGGTCACGGCCCAGAATCCAGGTCCATCCGGGTCGTCGTGCCAGAACACAGGGGCCTCGCGCCGCAAGAACGCGAACGTCTCGTGCGGCACGCCCTCTACGTAGATGTCGGGATCGATCAGGTCGACGCTCGCGAGATCCATGGTCCTCCCATCTTGGCAGCGCCATCGCCGGGTGTGCCGAGCCCCCCGCAGTATCGTCTGCCACTCAGGATGAGAACACTGTTCTCGCGCTTGGCTGGGGGTTCGACGATGACGAGCGGGGAGGGGCCTTCCTCGGGCGACGAAGCCTTCGTGTCGCGCCTCAGGTCCTTCGAGGGGCTCCCCGCCGGCCCTCCGAGCCGAGCGCTGGATCCTGTCAACGTGCCGATGATCCGGCACTTCGTCGAGGCCATGGGTGACAACAACCCGATCTACCTCGATGAGAACGCCGCCGTGAGGTTTGGGCACGGCGGACAGGTCGCGCCGCCGGCCATGTTGCAGGTCTGGATCATGCGTGGTCTGGGTCGAGATGTCACTTCGCCGCCCGGCGCCGCGTCCGCTTCCCGACCAAGAGCGCAAGATGAACTGCTCGGCCTCCTCAGGCAGGCCGGTTACAGCGCGATCGTCGCCACGAACTGCGAGCAGACCTACCTGCGCGAGCTCCGAACCGGCGACCGCCTGACCGCCGAAAGCGTGCTCGAAACCGTCTCCGACGAGAAACGAACCGCTCTCGGCCCAGGCCACTTCCTCACCATCGGCACGCGCTACCTGGACGGGGCGGGGGATGAGGTCGCGAGGATGAAGTTTCGAATACTGCTCTATCGGCCCCGGCCGGTGGATCTGGTCGCGGCTCCGGCGCCGGCGCAAGCCTCCCCTGAGGCTCGGCGCTTCCGGCCCATCGTCACGAAGGACACGGCGTTCTTCTTCGAGGGCCTCCAAAGGGGGGTCGTGCTCATTCAGCGCTGTGAAGGGTGCGACAGCCTCCGCCACCCTCCGGGACCGTGCTGCCCGAAGTGCGGCTCCTTCGACTGGGACGCCGTCGCGGCTTCAGGTCGCGGGACGCTGCACAGCTACGTCGTGGTGCACCGTCCGCAAGTGCCCGGCTTCGTCTGCCCGTACGTGGTCGGCCTCGTCGACCTCGAGGAAGGCACTCGCCTCGTCGCTGAGCTTCGTGGCGTCGACCCCGCTGATGTGAGGATCGGGGCCGACCTCGTGGCGGAGGTGATACACCTCGACGAGGGCCTGGCGCTACTTGCGTTCCGCCCCGCCCCTTCCGCCAGCGGCGTCCGCCCGGTAGCTCTGCTGCGCTTCCAGGACGTCGAGCTCGGGGACACCTTGCCAGCCCTCGATGTCCCGCTCGACCGGACGCTCATCGTGGCGTCCGCCATCGCCACCCGGGACTATCAGGACGTCCACCACGATCCCGAGCTCGCCCGGAGGAGTGGCGCGGAGGACGTGTTCATGAACATCTTGAGCACCAACGGCTTCGTTGGCCGTTTCGTGACCGACTGGGCGGGGCCCGCCGCCGTCCTTCAGTCGATCGCCATCCGGCTCGGGGCACCCAACTATCCGGGGGACACGATGCATCTCGCCGGCAGGGTGACAGGCCTTTTCCCCGGCGAGGCTGCAGCCGGTGCCGTCGAGGTCGAGGTCGTCGGTTCCAATCGACTCGGGACCCACGTGACGGGCAGCGTGCGGTTGCTGCTTCCGATGGGTGCGTCATGACGGCAACGACGGACGGCGGGGGACTTCGCCTGTCGGGGCGCGCTGCCATTGCCGGCATCGGGGCGACTGAGTTCTCGAAGGACTCAGGTCGCAGCGAGTTGCGCCTAGCCGTCGAGTCGGTCGCAACGGCGCTGGCAGAGGCAGGCCTCGAGCCCGGTGAGGTCGACGGCCTCGTCACGTTCTCCCAGGACACCAATCCGGAGATCGACATCGCGAGGAACCTGGGGATGGGAGAGCTGAGTTTCTTCTCGAGAATTCACTACGGGGGAGGCGCAGCGTGCGCGACCGTGCAACAGGCAGCCATGGCGGTTGCCGTTGGGATTGCCGAGGTCGTCGTCTGCTACCGGGCGTTCAATGAGCGGTCCGGCCGCCGCTACGGGCAACCGGTTTCGTTGGACTTGATGCCCGCCACGTCCGAGACCTCAAACTTCTCCTGGTACCTGCCGGTCGGTCTTACGACGCCGGCCCATTGGGTGGCCATGGCAGCTCAGCGCTACCTCCACGTCTTCGGCGCCACGACCGAGGACTTCGGAAGGATCGCCGTGGCGGACCGTAAGCACGCCGCTACGAACCCTCACGCCTACTTCTACGGGCAGCCGATTTCGCTCGAGGACCACCAAGCTTCTCCCTGGATCGTCGAACCCCTTCGACTGCTCGATTGCTGCCAGGAGACCGATGGCGGCCAGGCGATCGTCGTGACATCCGTGGAGCGAGCGCGGGACCTTCGCCACCCGCCCGTGGTGATCCGCGCCGCCGCCCAGGGCGCCGGGGAGTCGCAGGAAATGATGACCGGCTATTACCGGCGCGACATCACCGGCCTCCCCGAGGTCGGCGTCGTCGGGCGCCAGCTGTGGGCGCAGGCTGGCATCGACCCAGGCGATGTCCAGACCGCCATCCTCTACGACCATTTCACGCCCTTCGTCTTGATGCAGCTCGAAGAGCTCGGCTTCTGCGATCGCGGCGAGGCCCGCCACTTCATCGCGGACGGGGCGATCGAGCTCGGCGGGCGCCTGCCGGTCAACCCACACGGCGGGCAGCTCGGGGAGGCCTACCTTCACGGGATGAACGGGATCGCCGAGGCGGCTCGCCAGGTGCGGGGCAGCTCGGTCAACCAGGTGGGCGCCGTGGAGCACGTTCTGGTGACGGCTGGAACCGGCGTCCCTACGAGCGGTCTCATCGTCGGCGTCGACCGCTGACCGCGTCGACCGCTGACCCCACAGACCCCGCCCACCCCGGACGCGGAGGGGCCCCGGGTAGCCGGTCAGCTTGCGCCTCCGTACTTCCCGGGGCCATCCCCAGGGCGGCTCGCCCTCCTGTCTGACACCCGGGGACCTTGCGGCCCTGCCGTTTGCCTGAGCCTTCGTGCTTACCCCGAGAGGCTCGCCTTAGGGCGGAGGTCCGTCCACCACTCCTCTGTCGGCCCGATCTCGCACCAACCGCTCCGGATTCCCCTGCGGGCTTCCCTCGCCTTCGGCGTTTGATCAAACCGCTTTCGGTTGATCGAGAGCTTGACCGAACTACCGGGCACCGTCAAGCGGTATTCGCGATATCCCCCGGAAGTTCACAGGACTTCCGGTATTTCCCCCGTCCATCCCCAGATCGATCCCAGGTTCGTCCACAGTCGGCAAGCCAGGGGAGGCGAAAGCCGCGCTTCCTGGGACCCCGCCTCGTCGACCCGAAGCTCATGGCGCCGCCGGAGCGTCGGTGGGGGCGAATCTCGCGCCGTCGAAGCGGTCGATCCTTGCGATCTCGTGAACGGGGCGCCGCCGGAGGCGCGTGATCGACCTCCGGGGATGGCCGAGCACGATCATGCCGGCGAGCGCGTAGCTCGCGGGGATGCCGAGGAGCGACTTCAGTGGAGCCTCCTCCCGGCAGATGATCGTCGTCATGACGCCGCCAAGGCCTTCGTTGCGCGCAGCCAGCAGTATGTTGTGACCGAACGGGTAGATCGATCCTCCGCCGACGATGCTCTGCCGCCCGAGGCCGTTGTCGAGGACGGCGAGTGCCGTCAGGTCGACGCAGACGAGCAGCATCACCGGAACGGAGTCGAGATTGTCAGCGAACGAATCGGGCTGGACGACGTCCCGCGCGGCGGCGAGGTCCACGGCCGGTTGCTGCCATTGGCCGTGCTCGTCGGGGGCGAAGGGAACGCGTCCTTCGGCGATGTGAGCGAGGTACTCCCTCCAGCCCAGCACGTAGTGATCGCGTACGGCACGGCGGATCGCGGGATCCTTCACGACGATGACGCGCCACGGCTGGCGGTTGCCTCCGCTCGGGGCAAAACGCGCCGATTCCAGCACACGTTCGATGACCGCATCGGGCACCTCACGGTCGGTGAACTCCCGCGTTGCCGGCGTCGTGCGCATCACTTCGGTTAGCTCCACGTCACACCTCCTTTCACCGAACGCTACGCGAGCGGCCGTGCAATACTCCGCGGATGACCGCGGCGGGCGTCGCTCTCGAGTCCGGCGCTTCTGCGCCGGAGACCGTCCTCGCGGTCGCGCCGCTGCTGTCGGTCAGGCAAGTGAGTGTGCGCTTCGGCGGCCTTGCGGCGCTCGACAGTGTCAGCCTCGACGCTGCGCCCGGGGAGGTCGTCGGAGTCATCGGTCCGAACGGTGCCGGCAAGACCACGCTCTTCAACGTGATTTGTGGGTTCGTTCGTCCAGATGCCGGGACGATCGTCTACGACGGTCAGCCGCTTCGGCGCCTTCGGCCTCACCAGCTGATCCCGCTTCGAATCGCGCGCACCCTGCAAGGTGTCGGCCTTTGGCAGTCGCTCACGGTCGTCGAGAACGTGATGGCCAGCCTGCACCGTAGGAGCCGTGGTGACATCGCCTCGGCGTTGCTGGGATTACCGCGCTCGTCCCGAGACGAGCAACGCCTGCGTGTCCTGGCTCTCGCGAGCCTGGAGCGGCTCGGCGTCGCCGATCACGCCGAGCGGTATCCCGGGTCGCTGCCCTATGCCGTGCAGAAGAAGGTCGCGCTCGCCCGTGCACTTGTCTCCGAGCCTCGCCTGTTGCTGCTCGACGAACCTGCGAGCGGCCTGTCGGAGGCTGACATCGAGTCCCTCGCCACCTTGGTCCGAGAGCTGCGCCGCCACCTCGCAGTCCTCCTCGTCGAGCACCACATGGATTTCGTCATGAGCGTGTGCGACCGGCTTGAGGTACTCGACTTCGGCAGGGTGATCGCCTCGGGCACTCCCGACGAGGTGAGGCGCAACCCGCTGGTGACGAGCGCCTACCTGGGAGAGGACGTGCCGGGGGAGCCCTACGACGGCCCGTCCGCGGGCGCTGCGCTCGACAGCACGATCGAGCGGGACGTACCCGAGAGCGGGCAGTCCCGATGACCGGGGCGCTCGTCCTGGAAGGGCTGTCGGCCTCGTATGGACCTGTCCGAGCCCTTGACGAGGTCTCGTTCGTCGTCGCCGAGGGTTCCATCACGGCTGTGCTGGGCGCGAACGGCGCGGGGAAGACCACGCTGCTACGGACGATCACCGGACTCGTGCGAGCTACACGCGGCTCGGCCGTCTATGGAGGAGTCGATCTCGTCGGCCAGGCGCCCGAGGAGGTCGTGCGACTGGGTGTCGCCCACGTCCCAGAAGGGCGTGGGGTGATCCAGGAGCTGACCGTCGACGAGAACCTGAGACTTGGCGGATCGTTCCGTCGCGACCGGCAAGGGACCCGAGCGACGATCGACGAGGTCTACGCCATGTTCCCGGCTCTCGCGGAACGTCGCCGTCGCTCGACCAACACGCTTTCGGGCGGCGAGCGGCAGATGCTGGCAATCGGCAGGGCCCTGGTCGCGAAGCCTTCTGTGCTGCTGCTCGACGAGCCGTCCCTGGGGCTGGCACCGCGAGTGACGACGAGGATCATGGCCTTGCTGCGCGAGCTCGTCGCCGACAAGCGGCTGGCGGTGCTGCTCGTCGAGCAGAACGCGCGCAGTGCCCTCTCTATCGCAGATCAGGCCGTCGTGCTCGGTCTCGGTCGTGTCGTGTTGGCAGGCGCCGCGGCGGAGGTCGCGGCTGACGAGAGCCTGAGGCATCACTACCTTGGCTATTGAACACGGAGAGCTCGGGCTCACGCGTCCTCGAAGGCCTAGCGGCGCCACGGCGCGAGGCCGCGACCTGTGAGGCTCTTCGTCGACTACACCCTGAGCGGAGTCAGTGCCGGTATGGTCTATGCGGCCGTTGCGCTGGGTCTCGTGCTCATCTGGCGTTCCACCCAGATCCTCAACTTCGCGCAGGGCGCGATGGCCATGCTCACCACCTACGTCGCCTCCACCCTCCTCGAGCACTCGTTCGGCTATTGGGCGGCGTTCGCGCTCGCGCTGGTCGCCGGCCTCGTCCTCGGAGCAGCCACCGAGCGGGTCCTCATCCGCCCCGTGGAAGGCAGGAGCGCGATCGACGCTGTCATAGTCGCCATCGGTTTGCTGATCTTCCTCGAGGCGCTGGCGGGCGCGATCTGGGGTTCCAACCCCCGTGCGTTTCCCGCACCGTTCAAGCTGGTCGGCTATGTAATCGGTGGCCAACCGGTCGAATTCACACCGTTCGACCTCTTTATCGTCCTCGCAGTCCTCTTGCTCATGGGACTCATGCTCGTGCTCTTCCGCTTCACCGGTGTCGGGCTTCGCATGCGCGCTTCCGCGTTCGCTCCGGAGGTTGCCCGTCTGCTCGGCGTACGTGTGAACCGGATGCTCACGCTCGGCTGGGCGCTCGCGGCGATGGCGGGAGCGCTCGCGGGGGTCTTCGTCGCACCCAAGGTGTTTCTATCGCCGACCTACATGGACTCCATCCTGATCTACGGGTTCACTGCTGCGATTGTCGGCGGTCTCGAGAGTCCCGTGGGGAGCCTTGTGGGTGGCCTCGGGACTGGGCTCATACTTTCGTACGTCGGCGGCTACCTCGGCTCCTCGTTCCAGGCAACTGGCGCACTCGTTCTCCTGGTGGTGGTGCTCATGGTGCGACCCACCGGGTTGTTCAGCCGCGTGCAGCCGAGGCGTGTCTGATGGCCGCGACGACTCGCCGGCTTCCGCCTGCGCTCCACTGGCCGAGGCAGCCGATGCTCCGGCACTTGTCGTTCGCGCTCATGGCTGGCATCGGTTGCTACGCGCTTTCGGTCAGTGTCAGCGACTTCGCGAATTCGCAGATCGCCACCGTGGCGCTGTTCACCATCGCCATCGCGGGGCTCTCGATGCTCACCGGGGGTACGGGGCAGCTCTCGCTCGGGCACGGTGCGCTCATGGCCGTCGGCGCGTACTCCTACGCCGAGCTCGAGTTGCACAACCCGAAGGTGCCGCTGGTCGTCGGACTCGCCGTTGCCGCTGGCGCGACCGCGCTCGCCGGTTGTGTCCTCGGGGTCGCGGCGGCCCGGTTGCGCGGCCCGTACCTTGCAGGGGTCACCCTTGCACTAGGGCTCGCGACACCGCAGCTTGCCGATCACTACTTCAACAGTGACCAAGGTGTTCCCGTCAATCTCACTCCACCGGGCTCGGTGCAGCCGGACCATTGGTTTGCCTGGATCACCATGCTGTGTGCGCTGCTCACTCTGGTGCTGTTGGCGAATCTGAGAAAGAGCCGGTTCCACCGCTCCTTCACCGCCGTGAGGGACGACGAGATCGCCGCCTCGCTCGCAGGCATCAGCGTGGCGCGGACACAGATCGTCGCCTTCGTGCTCAGCGCGGCTTGCGCGGGTCTCGCCGGAGGGCTGCTCGCGATAGCCGATCTCGGGGCAACTCCCGGCCTCTTTCCGCTCACCCTGTCTATTCAGTTGATCGCCGGGATGGTCATCGGCGGAATGGGCAGTCTCGTCGGGGCGGTGTGGGGCGCTGCGCTGATCGTCTACATACCCATCTGGCTCGACGACATCGTGAACAGCCCGAGCTCGACACTTGCCGCCAACCTCCCGCAGATCGTCTTCGGGCTGCTCATCATTGGCGTCGTCCTTGTGGCGCCCAGCGGCCTTCAAGGGGCGCTCCGGAGGGGCATGGCGGTGATCAACCGGAGAATTGGGCGGTCCGGTGCCGCCTGAGGTCAATTTGAGCGAAGCCCGGAATGGCGATCATGCCGGTGGTAACTTGATCGCAATGTAGGAACGTGCGGGGAGGGGTTGGCCTCTCGGTGCCTGTCGGCCCTGTCGGGTGGACGGTGGCATCGAGTCGGCCGACGATTGACTCGCCGAAGCATGGGGAGCGACGAGAAAAGGGGTACACAGCATGCGAAAGGTCCTCCGTCCCGCAAAGATCGCAGCTGCTCTGGTGGTGGGGGCGCTTGTTGCCGCCGCGTGCGGCACCGCATCGACCTCGACCACCACGACCGCGGCACCCGGCTCAACCACTCAGAGCCAGACGAACCAGGCGTCCGCCCCGGGCATCACCCCGACTCAGATCCTTCTCGGTTCGACCCAGCCGCTGAGCGGGCCTGCGGCCCCCGGCTACGAGGAGATCGCCCCCGCTTCGAACGCCGTCTTCCAGTGGGTGAACGCACATGGCGGGGTCTTCGGCCGCAAGATCAAGTACGACTTCCTCAACGACGAGTACGACCCTGCGCTCACCGTCACCCTGACCAAGCAGCTGCTGTCCATGCCGGTGTTCGCCGACTTCGATCCTCTCGGCACGCCGACGCAGCTACAGGTCGAGTCCTACCTCAACACCAACAAGATCCCCCAGTTGTTCGTCGCCTCGGGTTGCGCCTGCTGGAGCGAGCCGAGCACGTACCCATGGACCTTCGGTTGGCAGCCCAACTACATCATCGAAGGCAAGGTTCTCGGGACATTCGTCGCCAGTCACTTCTCCGGCCAGAGCGTCGGCTACCTCTACCAGGATGACGAGTTCGGTACCGACGGTGTGAAGGGGCTCGACGATGAGATCTCCTCCGCCGACGTCGTGAGTCGTCAGCCTTACTCGGTGGCGCAGCTGTCCGCCGCCAGCGGCCTCGGCGACCAGGTTGCAGCGTTGCAGGCGGCCAAGGCCAAGGTCGTCGTGCTCTACACGATCCCAGCTGCGACCGCCGAGGCGTTGCTCGCGGCGGAAGTGCTGGGCTACCACCCACAATGGGTGATCTCGTCGGTCGGCTCGGACATTACGACGCTTTCCGGTCTCCTGACCGTGTTCTCCAAGGGCAAGGGCCTGACGCCCGAGGACCTCCTGAACGGAGTCCTCACGGCCGGCTACACCCCCGCCGTGACCGACTCCTCCAACGCGTGGATCAGCCTGTTCAAGCAGATCTGGCAGGCCTACGACGCGACGAACAAATTCGACGGGAACACCTTGTACGGGATGGCCGTCGGCGTCACGATGGTCGAGCTGTTGAAGGCCGCAGGTCGCAACCCCACTCGCCAGAGCCTGGTCACCACGCTGGAGACAGACGGTGCGATGCTGAATACACCCGGCACCGTGCCGCTGTCGTACTCCTCGACGGATCACTACGGCTACCAGGGCTCGGAGGTCTTCCAGATCGAGAGCGACCTCCTCCATTCGGTGAGCCCCGTCTACGTCACGCAGAACACCGGAGCCGTCACCGTGTTCAGCGGGACACTGCACAGCACGGCGCCGAGCTTCACCAACCCCAGCTTCTGACGGACGGCGATCACGCCTCCGGCCGCGGGTCGGCCGGAGGCGCCCGACCCGACGGGCAGTCCTGACGGGCGCCAGATGCCTCCGGTAGCCTCACGCCGAGCCTGAGGAGAGGATGGGGCATGCCGAGCTCGACAACTGCTGACCCGGCCGCCCTCGTCACGCACCTCGAAGGCATAGTCGGGCCTGCACAGGTGCTCGTGGGCGACGCCATAGCCCCAGAGCTGACGACCGACGAGGGGCTCGGCTCGATCCCGACCCGGCCGCTCGCTGTCGTGTTGCCTGTTTCGACCGCCGAGGTCGCAGCGATCGTGGCATTCGCTCGAGCGACACGAACACCGATCGTCGCGCGAGGGGGCGCCACCGGGCTGTCCGGTGGGTGCGTGCCGGTTCCCGGCGGGATCGTCGTCTCGTTCAGCCGCATGAATCGCATCATCGAGGTCGACGAGGAAAACCACGTCGCCACCGTGCAGCCAGGGGTGACGCTGGAGCAGCTGGACGCAGAGCTCGCCGGCTGTGGGCTCGTGTATCCGGTCCACCCAGGGGAGCTGAGCGCGACACTCGGGGGGAATGTCGCGACCAACGCCGGTGGCATGCGCGCCGTGCGCCACGGCGTGACCCGGCACAACGTGCTCGGCCTCGAAGTCGTTCTCGGGACCGGCGAGGTCGTCCGGACAGGTGGGAAGTTCGTGAAGTCCTCCACCGGCTACGACCTCGGTCAGCTGATCATCGGCTCTGAGGGCACGCTGGCGCTCGTCACCGAGGCGACCCTCAGGCTCTGGCCGCGGCTGGCCCATGCGGTCACGGTTCTGGCGCCCTTCTCGAGCCTGCCCGAGCTCACCGCCGTCATCCCGGAAGTCATCGCCCGGGGCCTTGCTCCCTCGATGCTCGAGTACATCGACGCGCTCACGATGCGTGCGATCACCGCAAGCGAAGGGATCGATCTCGGTATCCCAACCGAGCTACGAGAAACAGCGGCGGCGTACCTCGTAGTCGTGCTCGAGCAGACCCGCGCGGAAAGGATCGACGAGGATGTCGAATCGCTCGGATCCCTGCTCCTCGGTGCCGGTGCGCTGGAGATGTTCGTGCTCCCGCCCGGGGCGGCCACCGACCTCGTGCACGCTCGCGAGCGCGCCTTTTACGTAGCGAAGGCGACTGGTGCCGATGACATCGTCGACGTGTGCGTTCCGCGCTCGGAGATCGCGTCGTACCTGCAAGAGGTGGGCGAGCTCGCCACCGGGCGAGGCGCCTTCGTCGTCGGGTGCGGGCACGCGGGCGACGGGAACGTGCATCTGTCGGTGTACCAGAACGACCCGGATCTGCGCCACGGGACAATGCTCGAGATGTTTCGCTGCGGGATTGCGCACGGAGGCGTGATCTCGGGCGAGCACGGAATCGGGACGCACAAGCGGTCGTACTTCCTCGAGCTCGAGGAGCCGTCCAAGCTCGCACTCATGCGCCGGGTCAAGGCGGCCTTCGATCCCGACGGGATCTTGAACCCGGGCAAGCTGCTCGATTGAGCCTTCGTTCGGCGGTGATCCCGCGAGACTTCGCGCGACGATCTTGGCTCTGTCGACCGCCGAGTCGACCGGGGGAAGGAGGCTGCACACGATGAAGGGCGCCGAGGCGTTGCTCAGAGCTCTCGTGGCCTCAGGCGTCGAGGTGTGTTTCGCGAATCCCGGCACCTCCGAGATGCACTTTGTCGCCTCGCTCGACGCCGTTCCGGAGATGCGCGGCGTCCTCGGGTTGTTCGAGGGCGTCTGCACCGGCGCGGCGGACGGCTACGGGCGCATGGCCGACAAGCCGGCTTCGACGCTGCTCCACCTCGGCCCGGGGCTCGCCAATGGGCTCGCGAACCTCCACAACGCGAGACGGGCAGGCTCGCCGGTCGTGAACATCGTCGGCGACCACGCGACGTATCACAAGCAGTATGACGCGCCGCTCGCGACCGACATCGAGAGCCTGGCTCGCCCGATGTCGGGTTGGTACCGCTCGAGCGCTCGGCCCGAGGAGGCCGCCTCCGACGCCGTGGCGGCAGTCGAAGCCGCGCTCGGGCCTCCGAGAAGGGTCGCGACGCTCGTCGTGCCGGCGGACGTCTCCTGGCTCGGCACCGACGACGCGGCCGCCGAGGCCGTCGCTTCGGACGCCGCCGCGAAGCGGGCGTCCCGCGTCACGCCTCCCCCAGGAAACCAAGTCCCGAGTGACCTCGTCGACTCGCTCGCTCACGTCCTGCGCTCGGGCGAGCCCGCGGCCATCCTCCTCGGCGGCCGGTCGCTGCGCGAACGCCCGCTGCTCGCGGCGAGCCGCGTGGCGGCCACCGTGGGCGCGAAGCTCCTGAGCGAAACGTTCCCCGGGCGCACCGAACGGGGCGCTGGGCTCCCGGTCGTCGAGCGGCTCGTCTACCTTGGCGAGCTCGCAGCGATGCAACTCGACGGTCTGCGACACATCGTGCTCGTCGACGCGAGGGCGCCGGTCTCTGCCTTCGCGTACCCGGGGCTGAAGAGCGAGCTCCTTCCCGACGGATGCGAGGTGCACGTGCTCGCGAGCGGCTGGGACGACCCTGTCAGCGCGCTGGAAGCGCTCGCGGAGGCGGTGGGAGCAAAGGCGGACTCGGCGGTTGTGGCCGCCGCGACCCGGCCTCCTTTGCCGACCGGCGCACTGACTCCTGCGTCGCTCGCTGCCGTGGTCGGCGCGCTCTTGCCGGAAGGGGCGATCGTCTCGGACGAGTCCGTCTCGGCCTACATCTTCTTTCCGGCCGCGACAGAGGGCGCGCCGCGCCACGACTGGCTCGGCCTCTCGGGCAACGCGATCGGCCAGGGTCTGCCGTTGGCGACCGGGGCGGCGTTCGCGTGCCCGGATCGTCCCGTGATCGCCCTCCAGGCCGACGGTAGCGCGATGTACACGATCCAGGCGCTATGGACCCAGGCTCGAGAAGGTCTGGACGTCACGACCGTGCTCCTGGACAATTCGTCGTACGCGATCTTGAACTTCGAGCTGAAACGGGTAGGCGCAGGAGCCGGCGGCTCCGCCGCTCGGTCATTGCTCGACCTGTCACCGCCGGATCTCGACTTCGTCAAGCTCGCGCAGGGCATGGGTGTCGAAGCCGTGCGCGCCGAGTCCTCCGAGGAATTTGCCGCAGCCTTCAAACAAGCGTTAGCTGAGCCCGGCCCGCATCTCGTGCACGCGGTGCTCGCCCGGGGCTCCGGGTTGTGAACTGACAGCCGGCCTCTGGCCGGGAACGACGAGCCGGCCATCGGGCCGGGAACGACGAGCCGGCCTCTGGCCGGGAACGACGAGCCGGCCTCTGGCCGGGAACAAAGAGGTGGTCTCTTGACCAGAGAACTCGAACGGGTCGGAGTCGTCGGCTGCGGCCTCATGGGATCGGGTATCGCCGAGGTTTGCGCAGAAGCAGGGCTCGACGTCCTCGTGAGCGAGGTAGACGAGGATGCGCTCCGCCGTGGGCGGTCCCGGATCGAAACGTCGCTCGAGCGAGCCGTCCGGCGCGGCAAGCTCGATGAGGAGGCCCGTGAGCTCGCGCTCGGGCGGATGCGCTTCACGACCGATCTCGGGGAATTCAGCGATCGCCAGGTCGTCTTCGAGGCGGTCATGGAGGATGAAGCTGCCAAGGTGGCCGTCTTCTCCGCGCTCGACGGCATCGTCGAGGACGACGACGCCATCCTGGCGTCGAACACCTCCTCGATCCCGATCATGAAGCTTGGCATGGTCACCGAGCGTCCAGAGCACGTCGTCGGGATCCACTTCTTCAACCCGGTCCCGGTGCTGCAGCTGGTCGAGCTCGTGTCCTCGCTGCTCACCGATCCCGCCGTGACCGACCGAGCCGAGGAGGTCGCGACGGGCGTCCTCGGGAAGAAGGTGATCCGCTCGCAGGACCGCGCGGGTTTCGTCGTGAACGCGCTCCTCGTCCCCTATCTGTTGGCCGCCGTGAGGATGCTCGAGTCCGGGTTCGCGCGCGCCGAGGACATCGACCTCGGGATGGTGGTCGGGTGTGCTCATCCGCTCGGCCCGCTCCACCTGTCCGACCTGATCGGCCTGGACACGCTGAAGGCGATCGCCGAGTCGATGTACGAGGAATTCAAGGAGCCGCTCTACTCGCCGCCGCCCCTGTTGCTTCGCATGGTCGATGCCGGGCTGCTCGGGCGCAAGAGCGGGCGCGGGTTCTTCAACTACGCGGAACATGCGTCCTGACCGGTCACACTGCCGGGTCCCGACTGGTCGGCCATCGCGCCAACTGCCGAAGGCGATCGGCTCGACCGCAGTGCTAGGGTCCGCGCGGCCCTTCGGCCTGGAGGCGCAATCGGAATGACGACGGATTGGGACGGGCAGGGTCTTCCGCCCGCGGCATTGGCCAGGATGGAGCGGGGCCGCTCCTCGGCCGTTCGAAGCAGCCTCCTCTCTGTGCCGGGGCACGTGGGTGTCGAGGCGTGCGGTTTCTCGGTGGTCGGGGAGGTGATGGGCTGCATCGTCGAGACGATCGGTTTCACAGGCTGGGCCGGTTGCGGCTACGGCGGCTACGGCGGCTACGGCGGCTACGGGGCAGGCGGGGCGATGTTCGGCGGCTACGGCGGGCCGAGCGCCACCGTGACGAGCGGGCAAGCCAGCGGATGGGTCGGCTACGCGCCCTATGTCGAAGCGCTGTACCGCGGCTTTGACACGGCGCTTTATCGCATGCTGCTCGAGTGTCAGTCGCTCGGCGGCGACGGCGTCGTCGGTGTGCGTTTGGAACAGCGGCATCTCGGCCAGGGCAACCGCGAGTTCGTCGCGCTCGGCACCGCCGTTCGAGCAGCCGGCGGGCAACGCCCTGCTCGGCTGTTCTCGACCACGTTGGCCGGGCAGGACTTCGCCAAGCTGGTGCACGGTGGCTGGATACCAGCTTCGGTCGTGGTCGGGATCTCGGTGGCGATCCGCCACGACGACTGGGCAACCAGGAGACAAGCGAGCGCGTGGACCTACAACACCGAGGTCTCCGGTTATACCGAGCTCGTGAACCACGTCCGAGCCGATGCGAGGTCCCAGCTCGCACGGCGTGTCGTCGCCATCGGAGCCGAAGGCGCGATCACGAGCACAATGCAACTTTCCATTCACGCCCAGGAGGTGGGCGAGAACCACACCGACCACGTCGCCGAGTCCCGGCTGATGGGTGATGCCGTCGTCCGGTTCCACGCGAACGGCGCAGCTCCGACGAAGAGCCTCACGATCTTGCCGCTGTTGAACCCACGAGGGAGTAAGAGATGACCATCGAAGCCAACGAATTGGGAATCCCCCAAGATGCGATGCGGCGCTTGGCCGAGATGCGGCCGGGCCAGCCGGGTGCGCTGTTCACGTCCGACCTCAGCGTGAACGAGTTTCTCCTCGTGAGGGAAGCGGGTTTTCGCCCCGTCGGCCTCGTGCTCGGCTCGAGCATCTATCACGTCGGCCTCCAGATCGGCCGGTGGAGTCAGAACATGGAGCTCGACACGCTGTCGCAAGCGATGTACCACGCCCGCGAGCTGGCGATGACGCGGATGGAGGCCGAGGCTGACGCGCTCGGCGCGGATGGCATCGTGGGGGTCCGCCTCGAAATCGAGTTCAAGGAATTCGGCAACGACCTCGCCGAGTTCATCGCAGTCGGGACCGCCGTGAAGTCCGACGACGGGGGCAACTGGCGCAACGACGAGAACAAGCCCTTCACCTCCGACTTGTCGGGCCAGGACTTCTGGACGCTGATCCAGGCAGGCTACGCGCCGCTCGGCATGGTGATGGGCAGCTGCGTGTACCACATCGCCCACCAGGGAGCGCTCAAGGCCATGGGCAATGTCGGTCGAAACGTCGAGATTCCGAAATTCACCGAGGCCCTCTACGACGCCCGCGAGCTGGCGATGAGCCGCATGCAGGCCGAGGCCGAGCAGCTGAAGGCCGAAGGAATCGTCGGCGTCCAACTTCTGTCGCTCGCGCACAAGTGGGGTGGTCACACGACAGAGTTCTTCGCCATCGGCACCGCCGTTCGGCCGCTGCGTGAGGACCACATCATTGCCAAGCCGCAGCTCGTTCTCCCGCTGACTGACCGGTGAGCTCCGAGATCGTCCCGGGCACCGGTGACGCCGACGCCGGTGGCCGAGAAAGCGGCTCCGGCCTCCCCGCCGAGCCCGGCGGAGACCCCAGCGTCGTCGATCTCGTCGCGGCGGCGATCCGTGCCGACACGTCCGATCTGGACGCCTACCACCGTGTGCTCTCGGCGACCGTCTCGGATCTGTTGCCCGTTGGCATGGTCGAGGTGGACCGCGAGCGGACGATGAAGGACCGGATGGCCGGGAGAGAGGGTCGCGCGACTTCGATCCGGATCCGCCTCGGTGACCGCACACTCGAGCTCGTTGCCGAGCACGGGCGCCTCGTAGCAACCGTGGCTCGCGACGTGCGTGGCGTCGTGATCAGCCGTCAAGAGATCAGCGTCGCCGAATGGACCCAGCTGCTGGCGCAGTACCTCGCTCAACTGGCGGCTGAGAGCGCGGACGCCCGGCTCGCACTCTCGAAGCTTCTCGGAGGGGTTTGAGTCTCCTCAAGCCATCGCATCGATGCGGCGCCGGGTCTGTCGGGCGGCGGCGGCGTCACCCGGCCCGCCGCGTCGCTCGAGATCGACGATGACGGCCTCGCGGTGCGCCACGTCGACATTGCCCCCGTACTTGAACTTCGCTCGGACCTCCTCGATGGCGATCCGAATTCCCCGTATGGTGCGGATCTGCTCGGGATGAGCCGTGAGCGGATCGGCGATCTCGAAGTCCGGTTGGATCACGGCCAGCTGGCGACGGAGGATGGCAGCGGTCTCGGCGGGATCGGATGTGATCGTCGCGGAGCCCTGAAGCTGGACAGCCGCGTAGTAGGTCGTCGGGATACCTAGCAAGGGGTCCTCGTCGCCGATTGCCTTCCACGCCGAGGGGATGAAGGCCCAGTCACCGGCGACGCTCATCACCACCTTGGGTTGCTCCTCGATCGCGTCGAGCAACGGGTTCTTGCCGACGAGATGGAGGATCACCTCGTCCCCCTCGAGCACGAACTGCGTCGGGACGACAACCGGGACGTCCCGGCCTCGTCCGGCAGCGACGAGATGGCCGAAACCCTGGCTGACGACGAACTCGCGCCACTCGTCCTCGCCAAAGCCGCTGTCAACCTTTGCGATGTACACGCTTCATCTCTATCAGGTCGCAGGAGGCTGCGGTGCCTCCGGTTCTGGTCGCGACGCGCAGCGGTCGATCGAGCGGCTGCGCCCGGCCATCGGCTAGGGGAACGGCCCCCGGTGGAGATGGTCGCCCGAAGCAGGCTTGCTCCGTACGCTGACCTCGCCCATGAAGGGGAAGGGGCGGATGAGGATCCTGGGCGAGCCCCGCAGCATCGGGACGTCACGCATCCGGATCTTCCGGCTGCCCATGCTGGACACGCCCGTGAGCTCGACGTCGATTCCCTCGGGAGCGACGATGTCGACCGACCCCATGAAGCCGACCGCGGTGATGACGACCTCGGGCCCTTCGATCTCGGCTCGGCTCAGGTCGAGATGGCACTGGCCCATGAAGGCGAGCACCGAAGTGTGCTCGCCGAGCCGCCATCGTCCCTTGGCCTCCGACTCGCCCATGACGGCCACGATCCAGCGGCGAGCACGTCGCCGCGGCGCTTCGGGCATCGGTTGCGGGGCTGTTGGCAGGTCGACGAGCACTGCGTCGAGGTCCCCACGGGTGCGTGCCGCAAGAGCTGCGCCGACTCGCTCCGAAAACTCGTCAAGGGTGAGCCGGCCGACCACGCAGTGATCGCGGAGCAAGCCGACGACCCGATCCCGCTCGGCGTCGCTCGCACGTGCCAAGGCTTGACCGGGGCGCTCGGCCGGAATCGGGAGGGCCCCTTCCGTGGGGTGATCTTCGGTCACGCCACTAGTCTCTTGCAACCATGAAGGCTCTCGTCAAGGCCAAGCGCGAACCGGGCCTGAGTTACGAGGACGTTCCGATCCCGGCGATCGGCCGGGACGACGTCTTGATCAAGGTGCTGCGCACCGGCGTTTGCGGGACCGACCTGCACATCTACTCCTGGGACGGTTGGGCCCAGGCGAACGTCCCGGTTCCGCTCGTCATCGGCCACGAGTTTGTCGGGCGGATCGAGGAGCTCGGAGCCGACGTCCGCGATCTCGACATCGGCGACCTTGTGAGCGGTGAAGGCCACCTGGTCTGCGGACGGTGTCGCAACTGCATGGCGGGGCGACGTGTCCAGTGCGCTCGCACCCAAGGGGTGGGCGTCAATTTCCCGGGAGCCTACGCCGAGTACATCGCGCTTCCAGCCACGAACGTGTGGCGGCACCCGAGTGACATCGACCTCGACGTCGCCGCGATCTTCGACCCGTTCGGCAACGCGGTACACACCGCCCTCACGTTCCCGGTCCTCGGCGAGGACGTGCTCATCACCGGAGCTGGCCCGATCGGGATCATGGCGGCAATCGTGGCCCGCCATGCAGGTGCGCGCTTCGTCGTGATCACTGACGTGTCCGACTTCCGACTCGAGCTGGCCCGTTCCGTGGGCGTGACGCTCGCAGTCGACGTCTCGCGCACGAGCGTCGCCGACGCGATGGGTCAGCTCGGCATGCGCGAAGGGTTCGACGTCGGCTTCGAGATGTCGGGCCACGCCTCGGCCCTTCGGGACATGCTGGCCAACATGACCCATGGCGGGAAGATCGCCATGCTCGGGCTCCCGAACGAGCCGTTCGGGATCGACTGGTCGCACCTGGTCATGAACATGACGACGATCAAGGGCATCTACGGCAGGCAGATGTTCGAGACGTGGTATGAGATGTCCGTGCTCGTCCAGTCCGGCGTGGACATCTCACCGGTGATCACCCACCGCTACGACGCGCCCGACTTCGAGGCGGCCTTTGAAGCGGTGCGCACTGGACGGTGCGGCAAGGTGGTGCTCACCTGGTCCGAAGCCTGATCGGAGGCCCCGAATGTTCACGCATGTCCGCGACGAGCTAAGCGCCGAGCTCGAGGAGATACGGTCGCAAGGCCTCTTCAAGCCCGAGCGCGTGATCCTGACACCACAGCAAGCCAGGGTCACGGTGTCCGGTGGCAGCGAGGTCCTCAATCTCTGTGCGAACAACTACCTCGGGCTTGCCGACGACCCTCGCGTCGTCGCAGCCGCCAAACAAGCTCTGGACCGCTGGGGCTACGGCATGGCCAGCGTACGGTTCATCTGCGGCACCCAGGAGGTTCACAAGGAGCTCGAGCGGCGGCTCTCCGAGTTCCTTGGGACCGAGGACTCGATCCTGTACTCGTCGTGTTTCGATGCGAACGGCGGGATCTTCGAGACCCTGCTCGGCAAGGACGACGCTGTCATCAGCGACGAGCTGAACCATGCCTCCATCATCGACGGCATCCGCCTGTGCGCTGCGCAACGCTACCGGTATCACAACCGGGACATGGACGATCTCGAGGAGCAGCTGACGCAGGCTTCGGCTGCTCGGCGCCGGCTGATCGCGACTGACGGGGTGTTCTCAATGGACGGCTACGTCGCACCCCTGCGAGAGATCTGCGAGCTGGCGGAGCGATACGACGCGATGGTGATGGTCGATGACTCACATGCCGTCGGGTTCGTCGGTGAGCACGGGCGCGGGACGCCCGAGCTCCACGAGGTGTCCGGTCGGGTCGACATCCTCACCGGCACGCTCGGCAAGGCGCTCGGGGGCGCGAGCGGCGGGTACGTCAGCGGGCGCAAGGAGATCGTCGACCTCTTGCGCCAGCGCTCGAGGCCTTACCTGTTCTCCAACTCCCTGGCTCCCGCGATCGCAGCCGCCTCGCTCGTCGTGCTCGACCTGCTGGCCGGGAGCGACGACCTGCGGGCGAAGCTGAGCGAGAACACCTCGTTCTTCCGGGAAAAGATGACGGGCCTCGGCTTCGACGTCCTTCCCGGCAGCCATCCGATCGTGCCGGTGATGATCGGCGACGCCGCACGTGCCGGACGCATGGCAGACCTGCTCTTGCAGCGAGGCGTCTACGTCATTGGGTTCAGCTATCCGGTGGTTCCGATCGGCAAGGCGCGCATCCGCGCACAGGTGTCCGCGGCGCACACACGTGAGGATCTCGAGCGTGCGGTGACGGCTTTCGACGGCGCACGGGCGGAGCTCGACGGAGAGCCCTGACTTGAGGTGACCGTCGAAGCCGGTGGCCTCAGGCCAGCCTGCGCGCCCCGGACCTCGGTGCCCGCCCGATGGCGGCGCCGATCGCGGTCGCGAGCTCGGGCATGCGGTCGACAGCGAGCGCGCCAGTCGTCACCCGGATCGCCGGTTGCGCCCCCAGGCGAAACCGGCTCCCAGGCGCCACGAGCCATCCCTCCCGCAAGAGCGCGCCTACGGTGGCGGCCTCGTCCTCGACCGGGATCCAGCAGTTGAGCCCGCTACGTCCGCGCGCGGCGATATTCCGCTCACCGAGCGCTGAAAGCAGGCCAAGACGTCGGGCTGCGTACTGCCCGACCGCCAGATGCAGCAGCGCCTCGGTCGCTGGGTCCTGCCAGAGGTCGACGAGCAGGCGCTGGAGCAGATGGCTGACCCAACCGGCACCCAGGGCCAACCTCGCATCGATTCGGGAGATCGTCGCCTCGTCTCCGGCCACGACCGCGATCCGGAGATCGGGCCCGTACGCCTTTGCAGCCGATCGCACGAAGGCCCAGTGCCTCGTCGTACCCACGACCGGCCGGAGCGGCTCGTCGACGATGCCGACACCGTGGTCGTCCTCGAGGACGGTCACGTCGGGGTACTCGGAAAGCAGCGAGCGCAGCTTCCGGGCGCGGTCGTCGCTGATCGCGGCGCCGGTCGGGTTCTGTGCGCGGGAGGTCACTACGACAACCCGTGTTCCGCGCGCGAGCGCCCGTTCCAGCGCGGCCGGCGCCAGGCCTTCGTCGTCGACGGCGATCGGGGCGGGGGTGAAGCCCGACGCCGTGACGAGATCGAGCAACGCCGCCCAGCCGGGATCCTCGACCGCGACCCGATCGCCCGGCCGCAGGCTCGAGGCCAGCACGCGCTCGATCGCGTCGAGCGCGCCGAAGGTCGCGGTGACGTCCTCCACAGGCACTGCGTCGGCGGCAAGCCGCAAGCGGGTTGCCTCTGCGAGCTCGGGTAGGCACGGGGCACTCCCGTAAAGCACGACCTCGTAACGGGAGCGGCGCAGGAGCGGCCCGAGATCGGGCAGTAGCGCCGGGTCAGGGTTCCCGGTCGAGCAGTCGGTCACTCCCGGCGGCAGAGCGGCAGCATCCGTCGCTCTGCCCGAGACTGTCACCCGCTCCCGTATGCGAGTTCCCCGGCGCCCGTCGGCGAGCGTGACGCCGCGCGACCGGAGCAGGCGGTACGCGGCGGCAACGGTGCCAGGGCTCACCCCGGCTGTGGCGGCGAGCTCGCGCACGGGCGGGAGATGCTCACCGGGAACGAGCAGTCCTTCGCGCAGGCCGGTCTCGACCGACTCGGCGAGCTCGACTGCCGTCCGGCCGACCGGCTGGTAGTAGTGTACTAACACGAAGTTATTATCGTATCAGCACAAAAGGGGGACCCATGTACAGCCCCACCCGGACCACGACGCCCTCCCGGCTCGCGGACAGGGCCCGCTATGACGCCGAGACGGTCCACGGGATCCTCGACGAGGCGCTGATCTGCCACGTCGGCTTCATCGCCGACGAGCTCCCCCAGGTGCTCCCGATGCTCTTCGTCCGCATCTCCTCCACCGTGTACCTCCACGGCTCGACCGGCGCGCACGTGGCGAGGATCGCAGCACGCCAAGGCGGAGCGGCGGTCGCGGTGGAAGCCACGATCGTCGATGCGCTGGTGCTCGCGCGCTCGGCCTTCCACCACTCTGCGAACTACCGGACCGTGGTGGCGCACGGGACCGCCACGATCGTGCAGGACCCGGCGCGCAAGGAGGAGATCCTCGAGGCCCTGATGGAGAAGCTCGCCCCGGGACGCACCGCTGGCGTCCGTCCCCCGACCGAGGCGGAGCTGCGTCAGACTGCGGTCATGGCCCTGCCACTGGCCCAGGTCTCGGCGAAGATCCGGACCGGGCCGCCGGCCGACGACCCCGAGGACCTTGCGCTCGGGCATTGGGCCGGTATCTGGCCCATCCGGGAGGTTCGAGGCACGCCCGAGCCGGCGCCCGACCTGACACCCGGCATCACGATTCCCGCGCACCTGCGCGCGACACGCGACGGGTCATGATCCTCGGCGAGGCCAGGCCTCTCATCCAGGCCAGGCCCCTCGTCAACGCCAGGCCCCTCGTCAAGCACTGCGAGCCGTTCGTAGAGGTCCGCGGCGGCGCCTGAAGTGCGAGCGGTCGTGCAGCGGGCTGCGTGGGCCCGGGTCAGCGTCGCCGGAGAGGTCGTCGGGTCGCTCGACGAGCCGGGCCTCGTCGTGCTCCTCGGCGTAGCCGGCAGCGATCGGGACGAGGAGGCTCTAGCCATGGCCTCCAAGCTCTGGACGCTGCGCATCATGCGGGACGCGGAAGGGCGCATGAACCGCTCACTGGCCGATGCCGGGGGCGGCCTGTTGCTGATCAGCCAGTTCACTCTCTACGGCGACACCGACAAGGGCCGGCGACCCTCGTTCACGGCGGCCGCGCCGGGCGAGGTAGCCGAGCCGCTCGTCGCAAAGGTCGTCGAGCATCTGCGCCGCCTCGGTGCGCGCGTCGCGACGGGGCGATTCGGTGCGGAGATGCTGGTCGAGCTCGCTAACGACGGCCCGGTGACGATCATCGTCGAGGTATCGCGGTGAGAACGCGACAATCTGAGAAGCTCGGGCCATGCGATACGTGATTCTCGGCGCCGGCGCGATCGGTTGCGCCATCGGTGGGCGTCTCTTCGAGCACGGGCACGATGTCGTTCTCGTCGCGCGCGGTGCCCACCAAGCGGCGCTCGCGACCCGCGGCCTCGAACTACGAGATCCCAAACGCACCGTGAAGCTCCCGATCGCCGCGGCCTCGAGCCCGGTCGAGGCCGGTTTCGACGGGGGCGACATCGCCATCCTGGCGACCAAGACCCAGCATAGTGAGGCGCTCCTCGTCGAGCTGGCCATGTGCGCACCGCCGAGCACCGCTGTGGTCTGCGCACAGAATGGCGTGGAGAACGAGCGCCTCGCGCTGCGTCGTTTCTCCAACGTCCAGGCGATGTGCGTGGTCCTGCCCGCGAGTTATCTCGAGCCGGGCGTCGTCGAGATCCCGGTCGCTCCCCTCACGGGGATCCTCGATGTCGGGCGCTACCCGGCGGGCGCCGACGACGTGAGCGAGAGGGTGGCCGCCGATCTCAACGAGAGCAGTTTCGACTCGCGGGTCGACGCGGACGTAATGGCCCGCAAGTACCTGAAGCTGCTCTCCAACATCGGGAACGCGATCGAGGCGGCCTGCGGGACGCGGACTAAAGACCCGGCGGCGGCCGAGCTGTGGCGCCTTGCCCGGGAAGAAGCTTCCCGGTGCTTCGAGGCGGCCGGGATCGAGGTGGCCGACGCCGCAGAGGATGCCGGGCGCCGCAGGGCCTTCGGTCGCGTGCGCCCGTTCGACGGCAGGGCACGCCCCGGCGGCTCCTCGTGGCAGAGCCTTGCCCGCAGGACGGGCAACATCGAAGCCGACTGGCTCAACGGCGAGATCGTACTTCTCGGCCGCCGGCACGGGATCGCTACGCCGGTGAACGAGTTGCTGCAGGTGACGGCGAACCGGATGGCCGCAGACAGGGTCGCTCCGGGCTCGATCCCGGCAAACAGGTTGCTCGCCCTCCTCTGAACGTCTGCGGCCTCAACCGAAACGGGGCGGTCGCTTCTCCCTCAGCGCCGCGACGCCTTCCCGGTATTCCGGCGCTCCCATCATCGTGGTCATGGTTGCCTCGGCGTCGCGCACCGATGCAGCGGGGTCGGCGGTCAGGAGATCGCGGTAGAGCTGTCGCTTGGTGACAGCGAGCGACGTCGATGCGACCCCGGTGGCGAGCTCGCGCGCGTAATCCCGCACACGGCCAGCGAGGTCCTCGGGCGGTACGACATCGTTGAAGAGCCCCATCTCGTAGCCTTCCTCCGCCCTGAAGATCCGGCTGGAGAGAAGGATGTCGGCCGCCCGCGTGACGCCGACGATCCTCGGGAGCAACCACGACAGCCCGAACTCCGCGGGTAGCCCCAGCCTCCCGTGAGCGGAGGTGAGCCGGGCTCCCGCGGCGGCGAAGCGGAGGTCGCACCAGCACATCAATGCAAAACCAAGCCCCGCTGCCGGTCCGTTCACCATCGCGATGATCGGCTTGTCGACGCCGAGGTGATAGGTGAGCTCGGCGTCGAACTCAGGGCGGACACCCCAGCCGGGTCTCGGCGCACGCTCGGGCAGGCCGTCGTCGTAGGCCCCGCGCTCGGCGTGTCCGGCGAGCGCCTCGGCGTCCGCGCCGGCGCAGAAGCCTCTGCCGGCGCCCGTCACGACGATGACGCGGACCCGCTGGTCCTCGGCCGCACGGGCGAGCGCGGTCCGGTACCCCACATTCATCCGACCGGTCCAGGCATTGAGGCGATCCGGCCGGTTCAGGGTGATCGTGGCGATCGCGTCGCGCGATTCATAGAGGACGGCTTCGTGCTCCATCGCGTCCTAGCCTCGCACGGCAGCAGCGACGAGCCGGCGCAGCTCCACCGATCGCTCGGGCGGCGACACGCGCTCGACGACGACGTCGTCGCAATCGACCCAGGAAGCAGCTTCGCGCAGTGCCGCCGCGACCTGGACACCAGCCGCACGCGTGTCGAGGGACACGTGTTTCGCGACGAGCGTTCTTCCGAGGCGGCCGGGGTCCACGAGGCCGACGAGTCGCTCTCCTGCGAGGACCGGCATCGAGAAGTAGCCGTGTACCCGCTTGGCGCGTGGGACATAGGCCTCGAGACGGTGACGGAAGCCGAAGAGCCGCTCGGTCCTCTCCCGGTACCACGTGAGCGAGTCGAACGGCGACACGAGCACCGACCGGCTTCGCGTGCGCCGTTGCAGCGCCCCGAGTGCCCCGCCGGAGGTGAAAGCCGGCTGATCCCACCCCTCGACGCGGGCGGTCAGCAGGCCCGCCCGCCCGATCACCTGGTCGACCTGGGCGCGTGTGAGCCCGTGGTAGGCAGCGACATCGGCTGCTGTCGCGACACCCAAAGCGGCGGCAGCAGACGTGACAAGGCGGGAGAAGCAGGTCTCGTCGTCCAGCTCGACCGCGAGGAGCTCTGGGGGAATCGCCCGGTCGGCGAGGTCGTAGACGCGCTCGAAGCCCTTGCGCTGACGGCAGACGAGCTCGCCGGTGTCGAGGAGCCACTCTGCCGCGATCTTGGTCTCGGACCAGTCCCACCAGGGACCGCCCTTCTTCGCACCGCCAAGCTCTCGCGCCGAGAGGGGTCCTTCGGCGCGGATCCGGTCGCGGACGAACGAGCAACTCTTGTCGGCATCCTCCATCCGGTGCCATCGGCGGCCGCGCTCGACCCTGGCCCGGCGTTTGAATCCATAAGCAGGCCAGTCCTCGAGCGGCACGACGCACGCGGCGTGCGACCAGTACTCGAAGGTCGCGCTGGACGGTCCCCAATAGGCTCTCTCGACGGGGGTGCGTCCGATCGATCCGAGCCGGGCGTACGCGACCAGCTCGTGTGAGCGTGCGAGGACCGAGATCGTGTCGAGCTGCACCGCGCGCAGCCGACCCAGCATCGCCGTCGGTCCACCCGCCGGCCGCGGCCCCGAGAGACCCTGCGCTGCCAGCGCGACCTTGCGCGCCTCGCGGGCACTCAAGGTGACCTCCGGTTCGGGCATCCAAATTTCCTAGTCGGTCCCGGCCGTCTGCGGAGCCGCCAGGCGGTCGGGTGGACCGTCGTGCCGCGAGCGACTGCACTGACCTAGTGTCCGGGCATGACGCTCGATCCCTTCCTCGACGCAACCGCTCTGGCCGCTCTGGTACGGACGGGCGAGGTGAGCCCGGTCGAGCTCGTCGAGGCCGCGATCGATCGCATCGAGTCGCTCAACCCGGAACTGAACGCCGTGATCACCCCTCTGTTCGACAAGGCGCGGGCGGCTGCTGGCTCTCCGGACTTGCCCGATGGCCCCTTTCGTGGGGTACCGATGGCGCTGAAGGACCTGGCGTGCCACTCTGGCGGTGATCCCTTCTACGAAGGCTTCGGATTCCTGAAGCGCATGGGGTGGGTCGAAGCGGAGGATACGTACCTGGCCGCGCGGTTCCGGCGCGCTGGATTCTTGTTTTGTGGGAAGACGAACACACCCGAGTCCGGGATCCTTCCCACGACCGAGCCAGTGTCCTTCGGCCCGACCCGGAACCCTTGGAATCTCGCGCACAGCACCGGAGGCTCCAGCGGAGGATCGGCCGCTGCGGTCGCCTCGGGCATGGTGCCGGTCGCGCACGGCAACGACGGCGGTGGCTCCATCCGCATCCCGGCGAGCGAGTGCGGGCTCGTTGGCCTCAAGCCCTCGCGAGCTCGCGTCTCATTGGGACCCGACTTTGGCGATGTCATGGCAGGTCTCGTGTGCGAGCACGTCCTCACGCGGACCGTTCGGGATTCGGCCGCCATCCTCGACTGCATCGCGGGGCCCGAGCCGGGGGACCCCTCCGCCGCGCCCGCGCCTGACCGGCCGTTCGCGCAGGAGGTCGGCCGGGACCCGGGTCGGCTCCGCATCGGCTTGCTTGCCGAGGACCCGTCTGGTTCCGCAACCGTCGACCCGGTTTGTGCCACCGCGGTCGGGGCGACAGGCCGACTGCTGGAGTCCTCCGGCCACCACGTCGAGCAAGCCCACCCGGATGCCTTGAGCGAGCCCGACTTCGTGCCGCACTTCATTACGCTCTGGGCGGTCGGCAACGCCTGGACTTTGGATCACTGGGCGCGCCGGACGGGACGGACGCCGACTGAAGAGGACGTCGAACCGCTCACCTGGGCCCTTGCCGACATGGGCCGCAGCTTCAGCGGACCGGTGTTCCTCAGCGCGCTCGAGTGGCTCCAGAGCTGGACCCGCCGGGTTGCCGGATGGTGGAGCGGAGGGTTCGATCTCCTGCTCACGCCCACCATCGCCGAGCCGCCCCCGACGCTCGGCCAGTTCGACTCGCCGCCCGACAACCCCCTCGCCGGGCTGTTCCGGGCGGCTGCCCTCGTCCCTTTCACGCCGGCCTACAATGTCACGGGCCAGCCGGCCATCTCGTTGCCCATGCACTGGACCGAGATGGGTTTGCCGGTCGGAGTCCAGCTCGTCGCGCCCTACGGTCGCGAGGACCTGCTGATCCGGGTCGCTTCGCAGCTCGAGGAGGCCGCCCCGTGGGCGGGCCGGCTGCCGCCGACCCATGCGCGTGCCGGCCGCCCCTAGTACGCCGATCCGCCCACGTCGCATGGAAGACGTGCCCTACGAGCTGCCGAGAATCCCTGCCTCGGCCGGTGCTCTCATCTTCGACGGGTCGGGCCGGGTGCTCATCTTGAAACCCACGTACAAGTCGGGCTGGACGATCCCCGGTGGACAGATCGAGGCCGACGGAGAGACCCCGTGGGAGGCGTGCCGGAGGGAAGCGCTCGAGGAGAGCGGGCTCGAGATCGAGACGGGGCGGCTCGCCTGTGTCGACTTTCTCCGGCCTCGTGAGGACCGGCCGGGTGGGGTGCGGTTTCTCTTCGATTGCGGAGTTCTCGACGAGGGACGGCTCGGGCGGGTCGAGGTGCAGGCGGACGAGATTGCGGAATATCGTTTCGCTCCGGTTGCCGAGGCGCTCAAGCTTCTGAGCGGACCTCTCCGCCGTCGAGTCGCCGCTGCCATCGGCACGCGTCGGTGCCGGTACCTGGAGGACGGAAGGCCGGTCGACGGCGTGAGCTCTTGAGCGGAGGTCCTGGCAACGACACGGTTGCCGCGGTTCTCACGGCAGCGATCGAGCATGAACTGAGCGGCCTTCGCAGCAGCGACCTGAGAAGCCCGGCCTCGGCCCTGTCGGCGCGGTACCGGTCTGGCGACGTCGCCGATGCTCCCCGTCTCGCGACGCGAGAGGCCCAGGCCTACCTCGCGACGCGGCTCCCCGCGACCTTCGCCGCAACGCGTAGGGTTCTCGCCGAGCTCGTCTCGTTGCGACCGGGTTGGGCACCCGAGAGCATCCTCGACCTCGGAGCGGGACCGGGCACGGCGACGTGGGCGGCCGCGACCTTGTTTCCCTCGATCGAGCGCGCCGTGCTGGTCGAGCGCGAGCCGGAGATGGCCGCTCTCGGGGCGCGTCTTGCGGAGGGTGGTCTGACGGAGCTCCTCGGCGAGGCTGTGTGGGCCATCGGCGACGCCACGGACGTGAGCGTTCGAGAGGGCGATCTCGTCGTTGCCGGGTACGTCCTCGGGGAACTGGGTCACGACCGGGAGCGTGCCGCGCTTGGGAAATGGTGGCGAGCCACGCTCGGCGAGCTGGTCCTCATCGAGCCGGGTACCCCGGCAGGCTTCGAGCGGCTCCGAGCCGCACGTGACGTGCTCATCGCTTGGGGCGCGCATGTCACAGCGCCATGCCCCAATGACGAGGCCTGTCCCATGGAAGGCGCGGACTGGTGCCACTTCGCCGTGCGCCTGCCGCGGTCGACACTTCACCGGGACGCGAAGGGCGCGGTGCTCGGCTACGAGGACGAGAAGTACTCGTACCTCGCCGTTTCGAGGCATCCGCCCGAGCGACCGTTCGCTCGCCTGGTGCGCTCGCCGCGCCCGCGGTCGGGCCACGTGCGAGTCTGGCTCTGCGAGACAGGCGGCATGCACGAGCGTGTGTTCAGCCGGCGCGACGGTGAGCTCTACAGGCGTGCCCGTGCGACGCGCTGGGGTGACCGGCTCGACTTGACTGCGGAGAGCTCGTGAGGATCCGATCCGCATGACCGACGGCCGACAGGTCGGCTGCTAGCCCGGCGTTCGGGCTCGGCGGCCGGAGCGGGACATACTTGGCCCGGTGTTCGTTCCCGCGCTCGACCCGCCGGGGCCGCCCGACGGTTCGACAGTTCTCATGACCGTTGGAGAGGCCCGTGTCGCGCTCGGCTCTGGTGTCCCTCCACAGGGGGCCGTGTTCGTCGGCATGTTGGACGATCGCCAGTGCTGGGCGATCGATCGCGACGCGCGCACCGAGGGGGAGGATGATCCCGACGCCCTCGACCTCCGACAGATCTGGTCCGAGGTCGACCGGGCGACATGGACGGCGGCGGGCCGCGCCGTGCAGCTCGTCGAATGGGCGCGGACTCACAGGTTCTGCGGTCGTTGCGGCACGTTGACCGAGGAAGTGCCTGGACTCAGGGCGAAGCGGTGCCCGCGTTGTGATCTCGAGGCGTTCCCCCGGCTGGCACCGGCGGTCATCTGCCTCGTCGAACGAGAAGGCGAACGCGTCCTGCTCGCCCGCGGACCCCAATTCGCAGCCGGCACGTACTCGTGCCTCGCCGGTTTCGTCGAGCCGGGCGAGGCCCTCGAGGACGCCGTGACCCGAGAGGTGAGGGAGGAGGTGGGAATCGAGGTCACCGAGATCCGGTATTTCGGAAGCCAGCCTTGGCCCTTCCCTCACTCGCTCATGATCGGCTTCACGGCACACTGGCTCTCGGGCGACATCGCGGTGGACGGGGTCGAGATCACCGAAGCCGCCTGGTTCACCCACGAGGACCTACCTCACCTGCCGTCCTCGATCAGCATCGCCCGCAGGCTCATCGACGACTGGCGCGCCCGCGTGGCCGGAGGTGCCCCGGGCCCGATCGATTCGACGCGGGCTCGGTAGTCCGGAGGTGTCGCACGAGCCCGCTGGTCATGAGCGCGCGGAGCCCGTGAGCCGCTCCTGGCGCCCACCCAGCTGGCTGCTCATCTCGCTGATCTACCTGGGGCTCGCCGTCATCGTCTGGTGGCATGTCTGGGCAGGTGGTCCCTCGGTCAAGATGGTGGGCGGATCCACCGACCCGGTGCAGGAGGTTTGGTTTCTCGCCTGGGCGCTTCACGTACTCGAACATGGAGGCAACCCCTTCTTCACCCGCGCCATGTATGCCCCCCAGGGAGTCAACCTCCTTGCCAATGCATCGATCTTGGCGCTCGGTGTCCTCTTCGCACCGGTGACGGCCCTGTTCGGCCCCATCGTCGCGTTCAACGTCGCCGTCACGCTCGCGCCGGCGACGAGCGCGCTCGCCGCGTTCTTCGCGATCAGGCGGTACGCGACCTGGCAGCTGGCCGCCTTTGTGGGCGGCCTTTGTTACGGTTTCGGCCCGTTCGCGGCGACAGATCTGCGCTTCGGCCACCTTCACCTCACGTTCCTCGCCATCCCGCCGCTCATCTTCCTCGTGCTCGACGAACTGTTCGTGCAGCGGCGCCGGTCACCGGTTCGTGCCGGAGTCATCTTGGGTGCCCTTCTGATCGTCCAGTTCTTCGTATCGACCGAACTGCTTGCCCTCACGCTGATCCTCGCGGTCACGGGGCTTGTCGTCCTCGCCCTGACTCACCGCGACCAAGCATTCGCTGCAGCTCGAGCCGCGGCGCCCGGCTTGGGCGTGGGCTTGCTCATCGCTGGGTTCGTGCTCGCATACCCGATGTGGTTTGCAGCGGCAGGACCGAGACACATCACGGGTCCCGTGTTTCCGAACATCGGCAATCTGACCTCGACGCTCGCGGCTTCGATCTTGCCTCAGGGCGAACGCCCGGGCATCGGCTTCATCTCGGGTGGCAACGGTGCCTATCTCGGTGTCCCACTGCTCTTGCTCCTGCTCGTCGCGCGCTGGGTCTGGCGCCGTGACGCGCCGCTTCGCTTCGCGGTCGGAATGGCGGCGATTGCCTACCTCGGCTCCCTCGGACCCACGCTGCACGTCACGCAGCCGAACACGCATTTCCCTCTTCCCGCGTGGGTGCTGCAGCATCTACCGCTGCTCGACTCGATCATCCCGAGCCGCTTCGGGATCTTCGTCGACTACTTCGCAGGCATGGCGCTTGCCGTCGTCCTCGACCGCGTGCATGCCGGGGACCTGGGCGTCCTCGCCGAGCCAGCCGGGCGCCCGCTCCACATGCCGGAGCGCAAGGTCCGTCGTCTGGCCCTGAGTGCCGCCTGCGGCGCGATCGTGGTCGCAACGCTCGTTCCGTCGCTCTTGCTCCCGTCCTGGCCATACCCGGTCAGGAATGTGGCCGAGCCAGTGATCTTCCGCGACCGCCCGCTCGCGACGCTCGCGCCGGGCAGCATCATCCGCGGCTACCCACCGGTGATCATCGATGATGACCCCCTGCTCTGGCAGGTCGAGGGTGGGATCACCTACGAGTTCTACGACGGCTATGCGATCGTGCCCGGAGCCGGCGGCCATTCGACCCAGCAGCCCCCGGTGGACGCACTCTCACTCGTGTTTGCGGCAGGCGTGCTGGGAACGCTGAAAGCACCTCTTCCTGCGTCCGCGGACCAGGCGATTCGCCGTGCCGCCGCCCAAGCCCATCTCTCGGCGCTGGTCGTGACCCCTGGGGCGGAAGGGTCGGCCCAAGTCATGAGCGTCCTCACCTCTGCGCTCGGGCGTCCGACCAGGCGCCTGGACGGCGCCGATGTTTGGATTCTTCCCAGTTCGAAGGTGTGATCGCGCGTCGGTGCCGAGGCCGTTGGTACGAGGGGTGGGCGTGCGTACCGGCCGTTGGCACCAGGGGCTCGCGGCGTACCGGCCGTTGGCAACAAGTGACGGGCGGCGAGGTGACGGCGCCGCGACCTCAACCAGATGTCGAAGCCGACGGGATCTCCGCGAACAATGAGCGGAGGGCTTGGGCGGTTGCGAGGGGACCGTTGATCTCCAGCCAGAGGACCTCGCGACCACTCGCGGTCACTCCGACGAAGTAGGGGCTCGCCATGTGACATGCGCACTCGGGCGGTTCGAAGATCCACCCCGAGCCCCCGGTCACCCCGAGCCGCTGGATCAGCGCGAACGGGAAGAAGCCTGCAAGGTGCTCGCGCATGTAGCGGACGAACGCCACGGCGCCGGAGCGTTCCTGGAAGGTGAGAGATCGACTGACGACAAGCGTGAGGCGCCGGGATTCGCCTTGGAACGTCCGCTCCCAGCCACCGACATAGCCCCACTCCTGCAACCGGCTCACGAGGTCCGAGATCGTCGAGTCCTTCGAGACGTCCTGCGCAGTGAGCAGATGCGTCACGGCAGGCAACCGCGGCACCGCGGCCTCGGGAAGGACCCCGACGGGCACCGGCACGGACTGAGAGGTGGCCACGCCACATCCAGCGAGGGCGAGAGAGGCGACGAGCACGAACCGGGCGATCATGGAACGACGGAGGTGGGCGCAGGCTCGTCCACTGAGTGGGCGGCTGCAGGAAGCTGGGTGGCCTGTTCATTGCCGAGGACGCGCATGGCGGTGGGCGGGAGGTGACACGTCACTGGTGCGCCCGGGGTCCATCTGGTAGCTGTGTCCTCATCCGTATTGGCCACGAGGGCCGTGACGTCCCGTCCAAACCCGAGGTGGATGGTGAGCTGCAGCCCGCTCCCGAGGTAGACGACGTTCGTGACCATGCCCGGAACACGGTTCGCGCCGCCGGACCCAGCGGGTTCGACCTGAATGCGCTCAGGGCGGATGACCACCTTCGTAGCGCCGCGCGTCGCGAGGTTCCCATGGTGAGCGTCGAGAGTGATGCCTTCGGCTAGCCGCACCTCCACGCCGTCGCCCGACGGTCCGATGACGGAAGCCTCCATGAGGTTGGAGACGCCGAGGAAGTCGGCGACGAACGCGTTTGCCGGCTCTTCGTACAGTTCGCGTGGCGACGCCGCCTGCTCGACGCGTCCGCGATTGAGGACTGCGATCCGGTCGCTCATCGTCAGCGCTTCTTCCTGGTCGTGGGTCACATAGGCGAAGGTGATCCCGACGTCGTTCTGCAGTTGCTTCAGCTCCAGTTGGAGCTCGCGGCGGAGCTTGGCGTCGAGGGCACCGAGCGGTTCGTCAAGGAGCAGCACCTCCGGCTGCACGACCAGGGCACGGGCGAGAGCCACGCGCTGCTGCTGGCCGCCGGACAATTGCCCAGGCTTTCGAGAAGCAAGCGAACCGAGCTGAACGAGCTCCAGGATCTCGCCCACCCGCTGTCGGACTTCGGCTCGCGGAACCCGCTGACGTCTCAGCCCGAACGCCACATTGTCGAATACACGCAGATGCGGGAAGAGGGCGTAACTCTGGAAGACAGTGTTGACAGGCCGCTTGCTCGGTGGTGTGCCGGTCATGTCGCGGCCGTCGAGTAGCACCTGCCCCGAGGTCGGCTGCTCGAAGCCGCCGATCATGCGGAGGGTGGTCGTCTTGCCGCAGCCGGAGGGCCCGAGCAGCGAGAAGAACCCGCCGGGAGGGATCTGCACGTCGATTGCATCCACCGCCACGAACTCGCCGAAGCGCTTCGTGAGCGACACGAGGCTCACTTCTCCCTTGCTCACGGCTCCCCTCCGCTCGTGGGCATGCTACCCCGGGGCGATCACGGAGATTGCGGCCTCTTCTACCGGGATTTCGAGGGCGGCGCCGGCGCCAACCAACCTCCGCTCGGCCCAGCGCCGACCGCCTTCGGCGGCGACGACGAGGAGGAGCGACGCCACGATGACGATCGCGCCGATCGCGATGACATCAGGGAGGAGAGCAGGTGTGCGCACGCTCGCGTACAGGAAGATCGGATAGGTCGGCTGACCCGCCGGAGCGAGGAACGAAGCGATGGCGAACTCGTCGAAGCTCGTGACGAAGCAGATGATGCCACTAGACACCAGCGCCGGCACGATCAGCGGAAGGGTGATGAGCCGGAACGCCGCCAACGACGAGGCACCGAGGTCCAATGCTGCCTCGTTCATGGCGGGATCGAGCGAGCGCAGGCGCGGCAGCACGACGAGAATGGCGAAGGGCAGAGTGATCACGGCGTGCCCGAGCACGACCGCCCCGAGTGAGGGCCCAGCCCCGAGCGTCTGCAACAAGATCAGCAATCCGACCGCGAGTGAGATATAGGGCACGACCAGCGGCAGCAACAGGGTCGCGACTGCCAGGGCGAGGGCCCGACCTCGCAGGGCCATCAGTCCGATCGAGGCCATGACGCCGAGTGCCGTTGCGAAAACCGACGTCGTGAGCGCGATTCCCGCGCTTCGGACCACAGCACCGGTCAGTTCGCTGTTGCTGAACGCCTGGTCGAACCATTTCGTCGTAAAGCCGGACAGCGGCAACGTCGGAGTCATGCTGTTGTTCATCGAGAAGATGACGAGCACGATGAGGGGTGCGAAGAGGAACGCCACGAAGGCCCAGAAGTACACGTTGAGCGAAAGCGCCCCAAAGCGTCCGACCGGCTTCATGAATCGCCTCTCGGCCCCGCTCGTAGGTCCGTATTCAGGAACCGACCGAACACGACCATCAAGATCAGCACCACGACGATGAGAGTCAATGCCAAGACGGAGCCGTAGTTCCAATCCGGCGAATCACTGAAGAATGCCTGGATCGAGTTGCCGAACAGCTGGTTGTTCGGGCCGCCGACGAACAACGGGGCGATGAACTCTCCCGTCGTGGGTATCAGGACGAAGACGAAGCCGGCGACCACACCGGGCAGGCTGAGGGGGAACGTGACCTTCCAGAAGGTGGCGGTCCGGCTGGCACCGAGGTCGGACGCGGCTTCCGCCAAGCGGTGATCCATGTTCTCGAGCACGACGAAGATCGGCAGCGCCACAAACGGGATCCAGGTGTAGAACAGGACGAGCGCGACGGAGAAGTTGGAGTAGATCAGCCACGTCACCGCGTCGCCGTGTGGGCGCAGATGCAGGCTCCACAGCAGAGAGTTCACGACCCCGTCGTTGTTGAGAATGATCTGCCAGGCGATCACTCTGAGCAGGTAGCTCGTGAAGAACGGGGCAAGTAGCAAGAGGAGCAAGGCGTAGCGGTGACGCCGGGCGACGAAGGAGAGGAAGTATGCGAGCGGATACGCGGCGATGGTCGTGACCACCGAGACGAAGAGCGTGATCTTCATCGAGTAGATGAAGCGGCTGCGAAAGGCCCCGCCACCGCCCGTGAGAAAGTCCTTCCAGTTGTAGAGCGAGAAGGATGTGGGATTACCGGGGATGTTCGTCCGGAGCCCGATGCTGTACAACGCGATAAAGACAATCGGTACAAGCAGCAGGACGGTGACGAACAGCAAGGGCGGGAGCACGAAGGACCCCCTTCCGACACGAAGTCGCCTCCCGCCTGCGCGAGGCATCCGGCGGGGCGGAAGCTCGTCGACCACTGACACCGCTACCGAGACCGCCGGCTAGGCCGTTACCTCCTGCCAGGCCAGTTCGACTGCTGCACGGTTGGGGTCCCAACTCTGAAGGTGGACGTCCGACGCCGCAATGGCGGTTGGGTCACCGAGGCGAAGGGCAGCGACAAGCGTCTTGTTCTGGATCTCTGATGGCGTCACCGAGTCGTTTGAGTTTCCGTAGTAGTACAGGTTCGTCATCTGGGCACAAGCGTCGTGGTTGATGAACGATTCCACATATTCATGGGCGTGGTAGTACTCCTGGGTCTTCGCACCAAGCATGAAGCCGCACAGCCATGACAGCCGGCCTTGGCTCGGGTTCAGATAGGCCACCGGATGGTATGGCTTCATCGAGACGAGCGCGTCCTGCCAAGAGTAGGTGATCCAGATCGTGCCAGACTTGAACGCGGGCTGCATTTGACCGTACTCGCTGCCCCAGTAGAACTTATTGAGTGGTTTCTGGACCACCAGCGCGGCCTTCGCGGTCTGCAGCTGGCTCGGAGTCAGTGCGTCCATGTGTGGGTAGCCCAGCTTCAGCGCTGCGATCTCGAAGTCCGTGGAGCCCCCGTTCCAGAGTGAGATCTTCCCTGCGTATTTCGGGTTCCAAGCGAGCTCCCAGCCAGTCGCGTCCGCCGGATCGATCTTGTCGCTTCGGTACAGCAGGCTTCCGTAACCCCAGTCCCAAGGAATCAGGTACTGCTTTCCGTTTATTTGGCCCTTTTGAACGAGGTACGGGTTGAGCTGGTCGAAGCTCGCCAGCAGACTGGTGTCCCACGGTTGCACCAGGCCGCGATTGACGTAGTCGGGGATGTTCTCGTGGCAGGGGTGCATGAGGTCGAACGGGCCGCTCGCGGTTGCCTTCTCCAGCGCCTGATCGTCGTTGATGATGTAGGTGTAGGTGATCGAACTACCGCCGTATTTCGCCGTGTATGACTTACCGGCCACGAGGCCGTAGGTCTGTGCCTTCGTGCCGTCAGCTTCGTAGCCGCCCCATTCGAGGATCGAGAGCTTATTGGGCTCCTTGCTGAGCGACGGGCGCGCGGTCGTGGTTGTCGACTGGGAGCCGCTCGTAGAGCCGCACGCGTTGAGCAGGACGGCGCCTCCCGCTAGTGCGGCGCCGCCAGAGAGAAACGAGCGCCGGTCAAGTGTCCGCCGCTCCTCGGAACCGTCTTTCGCCACTGTGCTCTCCGTCTCCGTCTTCGGACGGCCCCCCGACCGCCACTGGCCGTAACCGATCCTTGTCGAGCCTCACCTCCCTGTCAACGGCACGACATCTGGTCTTCATTCGCTGCGAGGCGGTCCCACCCGTGCCTCCACCGGGCCGAGGCTGTGGGCTTTTGAGGCCGAAGATCCTCGGCGACGCCTACGAGCTTGCGTTGCGGGCGTGAGCCCACGAAGCTCGCAGCATGCCCGATCTCGGCTGGGTGACCGACCCCAAAGTCCTCGGCATCACTCGATCGTTGGATCCCCCCGGAACTCTGCCGCATCTCGCGAAGCGCCTCGACGCCGAGAGCGATCCGAACGAGTTCGAGATCGAGCTCGACGTGGAGATGCTCCATATCGACGCGACGAGCTTTCGGGAGCTGTCGGTCCGCGGCGGAGGTGATCGGGTACGGATCGCCGAGCTGATTCACGAAATCGTCGTCGCACGGGGCAAACTGCAGAACCCCAGTACCGGCTCGGGCGGCGTGCTCGTCGGGCGGGTCGCGGGGATCGGCGACCGGTCGCTGAGCAGGCATCTTCATGTAGGGGACCTGGTCGTCCCGCTCGTCTCGCTCATCGCCATCCCGCTCCGGCTCGATGCCGTCGGACCCGTCGAGCTGGGCCGATCCCAGGTGCCTGCCCAGGGCAGGGCGATCCTCACCGGCCGAATGCCCGCTGCCGTCGTGCCGGCGGACCTGCCGCTTCGGGTCGCGCTGACTGCGTTCGACGTCTACCCGGCCGCGTCCTACGTGCGCACGTACGCCCGAACGGGCGACCACGTGCTCGTCCTGGGCGCGGGGCACGCAGGGCTGCTCGCGGCAGCCGCCGCGCGGGAGCGCGTCGGTGCCTCGGGACAGGTAAGCGTTGTCGATGTCTCGGACCAGGCGCTGGAGAGCCTGGCCCAGGTCGTACCTTCCGCGATCGGAATCTGCGCGGACGCAACGAGCCCGCTGGCGGTTGCCGGTGCCCTGGAGCGTGCTGGGCTGCCTCGGGCCGACGTGACGCTTTTGTGCGCCACCGTTCCTGGTTGCGAGGGTGCCGCCATCCTCTCGACGGCCGACTCAGGGGTGGTGCTGTTCCTCTCCACCGCCGTGTCCTTCTCGGCCGCCGCCCTCGGCACGGACGCCGTCAGCTCTCAGGCCCGACTGGTCATTCCGAACGGCTTCACCGACGACCATGGGGACTACACGATCGAGCTCGTTCGCAGGATCCCGGCGTTGCGAGCGAGCTTCGAAGCTTGAAGGGCAGCGTCAGACGGTCTTCGTCCCGGCGAGCGCCGAGGCCGGGTTCGACACGAGGAGCTGGCGCCAGGTATCCCCGCCAAGGCCGTAGCTCTCCATACGGGGCACGACGCGCTGCAGGATGTGCCCGTAGCCTTCACCGCCGTAGCGAGAGGTGTGCACTTTGCTGTAGATGTCGTGGGAGATGAGCACTCGATCGGCGAGCCCTGCGTCGACGAGGGCACGAACCAGCCGCAGGCGACCGCCGTCGTTCGGCATGCAAAGGTCCGAGTAGGGGTAGTAGCTGCCCTCGTGGCCGAAGAGGTCGAACGCGACGAAGGCGCCGGTGCGAGCGAGGCGCTCGATCACCCGGGGATCGTCGAGAGTCCGGTCGACATGGCTCATGACGACACGCGCGAGGTCGACGCCACAAGCTTCGACGATCGCGAGCGCCTCGAAGGGCGCATCCGGGTGACGCCCCGGATGGATGACGAGCCCTCGCGAGCTCGCGCTCTGAGCTCGTGACGCAGCCACGAGCACCTTCTGCTCGCAGTCCCGGAGGGGCCAGCTGAGGCCGATCTCCCCGATCACGCCCGCCTTGATTGCCCGGGGTTCGTCCCCGGCTCGCGTACACGTAACGCCTTCGAGGCAGTCGTGCAGCATTGTCTCAGCGAGCGCCTCCATCGGGAGGTCGTGCACTTCGGGCGGGTGGTAGTCGTGGACGTAGAACCCGCATCCCATAACGACATGGACTCCGGTGAGGCGCGAGACCTCGCGCAAGCTCTCCGGTTGGCGGCCGAGGTCAGCCGGCGTGACGTCGACAATGGTTCGTCCTCCTGCCGCGGCGAACCGCTCGAGCTCGTAAGTTGCGTCCTCGAGAGAATCCAGCACGAGATCCTGCTGATGGTCGTCGCGATAGCGGACGTCGTAGTAGTTCGCCAGCGAGAGTGGTTCGGAAAAGTGACGATCGGCGGGATCCGGCGAGCGGGAGTCCACGAACACGTGCTCATGGATCTGGGTCGGCCCGAGATCGGACGCGCTCACCTCGCCCAGCACGGTCTCGACCGTCGGTGGCTTTGCCGTCTGCTTGCCCGGGTGCTCGGGCGCGTCGGTCTGCGAGGTCTCAGTCATGTCCCGAACCCGGACGCGGCCCGCCCGTCGCCTGCGGCCGGCCCCGGACCTTCCAGGCCGAAGTACTCGCGGCACTCGTCCGCGCTCGCCGGGCGCCGCCCGACGAGTTCAGCCAAATGGACGGCGTGCTCGACGAGCTCAGCGTTCGACCGTGCGAGCACTCCCTTCTTCACGTACACGTTGTCCTCGAACCCGACGCGGATCCCGGGCGCGTCCATGAGAAGAGCCCGGAGCAGCATCCTCGTCTGATGGCGGCCGATGGCGGTGATCGTCCAGGGTGAGCCCTCCGGCAGGTGTGCGACCATCGCATCCAGGGCGCTCGCGGTCGGCGGCGCCCCGCCCTGCACGCCGAAAACGAGGTTGAACGGCGTCCCGACCGGAAGGATCCTGCTGTCGACGAGCGCCGCACCAGCGACGACATGGCCGGTGTCGAACGCCTCCACCTCCACCGGCTTGCCGTACGAGCGCGCAACCTGGATCACCTGCGCGGTCTGAGCGGGCGTCGTGATGAACGGCGTCTCGCCGAAATTGAGTGATCCCGTCTCGACGCCCACAGCGTCAGGATCAGCGTGGGCTCCTGCGAGTCGCTCTTCCATGTGCATCCCGATTCCGCCGCCGGTGCTCGCGCACGTGAGCATCCGCGAGTGCTCACGGATCCCGGAGATGACCGCTTCGAATTTGGCCGCGTCGGCGCTCGGGGTTCCATCGTCGTTGCGCACGTGCACATGCACGATTCCGGCACCGGCTGACCCGGCTCTCAGGGACTCCTCGACGATCTCCTCGGGGGTATATGGCACGTTCGGGTTGTTCGCCCTCGTCACTTCGGTGCCGGTTGGCGCAACGGTGATCACGACCGCGTCGCTCACGGATCCTCCCTCCATCGTCACCGGGACGCTACTTCGCCATCTGCGCGGACCGGGATTTCGCCGGACGGCGCCGGCTTTCGCCGTCCGGCGCCGGCCAGGGGCAGCCGGCCAGGGGCCGGCCAATGGCTCCTCGGTGATCGGGGCGCGAGACTGATCCGGTGGGCGGTGGCGATGGGGTCGCGTACTTCCTCCAACGGCCGGCGGATTCCGTCAGCAGCCCCCGGGAGCGGATCGAACAGGCGTGCCTCCTTTTCGGTGAGGCCCTCGTGGCCAGATGGTGCGCCGGGCTCCTCTGCCGAGAGGTGGCCTACGACGACCCGGACCGCCCTCCCCTCGCTTGGCTCGGCGGCCCTCACGCGGATCAGGAGCTCAGCCGCGGGAGGCTCGAAGAGCGCCGCCAGGACTACTGGCCTCGGGTCTGGGCGGCTCGGGGCTTGCTCTATGCCTGGTGCGCAGATGCCTCCGAGGTCGTTGTCGGGTCGCTCGACGATCGGGCCTGGCGTGTGCGGGAGATGGCCGCCAAGGTGGTCAGGCGCCGCGAGATCGGCCAGGCGGGAGGCGCCCTCACGGTGCTGGCTGGTGACGAGGTTCCTCGCGTCCGCGTCGCGGCCCTCCGGGCACTCGCCCGAGTGGGCGAAGCGGAGCACGCAGAGGCTGTCACTCGTGCCCGTGGTGATCCCGATGTCGCGGTGCGCTCTGCAGCCCAGGCCGCGTTCGATGCGATGGAAGAGCGGCTCGACCGGCGCCTCTGAACGGGCTCCCGCGACCACTCGGCCGTGTTGCCCGACGGACCCACCAACTCAGCTTGCCGGCGGGGCGCTCCACACGTAGGTACCCCAGTTGGTCAGGTAGTCACGGGCACTCTGGGGGACCATCTCCGTGCCCAGGTACACGCGGTCGCCGGAAGCCACGCCCATGGAGTAGTCACCCCATCGGCACCCACCGTAGCTAGGCCCGACGAAGGCCGCGTAGCACGTGAAGCTGTCCTCAGGCCCGGCGCCTGCCGCGGCGATGCGCACCGGGCCGCTGGGCCCGGTCGGTCCGTAGCTGATGTATGCAGCGCTCGGGTAGTTGTGGGTACCCGAGAGCGAGAAGACCATGTAGCCCTCACCCTTCGAGTCGATGGCCGTGTAGGGGTAGAGAAGGCTGGCGCCATGGGCTTCCACGTAGCCCTGGCGGAGGACCGTGGCCGAGAGCGTGCCGCGAGACAGATGCGGTGCCAGCTGGAACCAGGCTGCGGCGTTGTCGCCGCTGGAGGTTGCGGTGTCGAGCTCGCCGTACACCGTGCCGTTCAGGTAGGTCGGTTCCATGGCGGCGTCGAAGTCCGCCTGGATCCCGCCTTCGGGGTCCTGCACTGCGCTGCCGAGAGGTAGGAGGCCCGGCGCCTGCTGGGCGTCCGGAGGGAAGGCGTAGGACTCGCTGGTAACCTCCGTCCGGTACAAGGTCGGAGCCGCAGGGCTCGCAAGCTGCGAGGTGTCGTTCAACGCGTACAGGGTCAGGTGATGGTCGCTCGACGCGTTGCCGTTGGACTCCACGAAGTACTCCGTTCCCGGAGCGAAACGTCCGCCCTGGGGCGTGGACGTTGGCGCCAAGATGTAGGGCTGGCCGAAGTAGTCCTTCGTGATCCGGTAGCCAAACACGACCGGCGGGATGCCGGTGTTGGCGTAGGGCTCGATCGTCTCCTTGGAGATCGCGTAGAGGATCACTCCGTTGTAGGCGAAGGGAGCGCCTATCGAGAACTCGTCGGTTGTGATGTAGATGCCGTTGTTGTCGACGCCGAGCTCGTCGTAGTCGCCGAAGCAGGGGCACCCGGTCGTGGACCTGTCGGTCGTGTCGAACGACCAGACGTGGTAGGAGCCAGTGGGGTCCTGTGTGTCGCTGACGGCCAGGAACTGGACGCTCGGTGAGCTCGGAGCGCCCGTGCCGACGATGAACTCCTGGAGGAGCCAGTGACCGGTGGGAGCGTCGTAGTAACACCGGGGATCGGAGAAGAATGCCGTCGAGGGTTGCCGGAAAAGAGCGTAGGACGGGATGACCGGAAGTAGCTGGTCGCCGTTGGAGTCGTAGACGGTGAAGGCATTGTTGATGAACTCGCCGAGATAGCCCGAGCCCGCGCAGAGGCCCTGGTCGGGCGGCTCCAGGTCCAGCCCGCCGTTGGCCGTCGCCTGCGACGGCCCGGTCAGTCCCACGAAGCCGCTCTCGTTCGGCACTTGCTGGCTGGTGATCGCTCTCGCAACGGCCGATGGCTTTCTCGACGCTCCCCTGGCTGGCCGGTGTGAGACCGCCTCGCCGTCGATCACCCTCCACCAGGCCCGCGTGGCGTGCGAAACCTTCGGCGAGGGGGGCGGCCCCAGAGAAGAGAGGTTGACGATGCCCACCAGATGGATCGGCGGACTGAACACGGGGGCGTTCACGGCCGAGGACATCCCGCTCGCGCTCGTCGCGCCGACCGTTGCCGCCGGGGCGGCGAGCATCGCCAATCCGGTGCAGGCCGCCGTTGCCACCACCGCCCACCGACTCATCGTCCGAAGTGCTTTCACGGGAACCCCCTCGTTCTGATGTCCGGGTCCATTCGGGCCACCGCCGCCACGGTAGCGCGCGCCGCGGGGTCGTTTCCTGGCCCCGCCTGGCGCTCAGCTCGTTCGGTCGAGAGGCGTTCGACGCCGTCTGCTGGCGCCGGCGACGCCACCCCACCGTGTCCCGGAATTAGGGTGACTCAGGGCCGCTCGGGGCGGCTGCCGCTCGACCAAGCTCGACGGAGGCCAGGCCGCGCATGCCGACGATCCAAGCTCGAGGGTTGACGAAGCGTTTTGGCGCGGAAGTCCTGGCAGTCGACCACCTTGATTTTGACGCCGTTCCGGGCGGGGTCACTGGATTCCTCGGGCCCAACGGGGCCGGCAAGACCACGACGCTGCGGATGCTCCTCGGGTTGGTGACTCCGACCTCGGGTTCTGTGCTCATCGACGGACACCACTACCGCGACCTGCCCAACCCCACGTTACGGGTTGGCGCCGTGCTCGAGGCGTCTGGCTTCCACCCGGCCCGCACGGCGCGCAATCACCTGAGGCTGATCGCGACGGTGGCTGGCATCCCGTTCAGCCGGGTCGATGAGTGCCTCGACCTTGTGGGCCTGTCCGAGGCTGGGAAACGGGCCGTCGGTGGCTTCTCGATGGGAATGCGCCAGCGCCTGGAGCTCGCCAGGGCTCTGCTCGGCAAGCCCGACATCCTTGTCCTCGACGAGCCCGCCAACGGCCTTGACCCCCAGGGCATCGCGTGGCTTCGCGACTTCCTCAGGTGGTACGCCGCCGACGGAACGGAGAAGGGCAACGATGGGCGCATTGTGATCGTGTCCTCGCATCTTCTGTCCGAGGCGCAGCTCACCGTCGACGATGTCGTCGTCCTGGCGGCTGGTCGCCTCGCTGCCCAGGGAAAGCTGAAGGATCTGCTTGCCGGCACCAAACGGACCGTGCGGGTGCGGACGCCGGACGCAGACCGGCTAGTCGAGGCACTCCGCAGGGCGAACCTGCCCGCGGCGATGAAAGACGGCTACGTCATCTGCGAGGGTGGCACGCCTGAAGCCTTGGGTCCGATCATGGTCGAGAACCGCATCGAGGTGCACGAAATGGTCTCGTCGACTGAATCGCTGGAGTCACTCTTCTTCGCGCTGACCAGCGGCGAGGGGATGCATCCGGGGTACGCGGCGGGGTTGATGGGCGACTACCGCGAAGTCGTGGACGGACCATCTCCCGGGCCTGCGCCGTCGCCCGCGCCCCCGCCCTCTCCCGGGCCTGCGCCGTCGCCCGGGCCTGCGCCCTCGCCCCCTGACGGTGGCCCCATGGGCAGACCTCGATGATCCGATTGCTCAACGCCGAGATCCGCAAGCTTTGGACGATCTGGTCGACGTACGTGCTCTTCGGCATCGTCGTGCTCATCGACGTCGCGTTCGGCTTGGGCCTCGCGTTCGCCCCGGGAGGGCGGCGCGGCGGCTCTGCCGGTATCGTCCCGCACGGCTCCTCCCAGTGGTTCACGAACGTCTTCTCGGTGCTCGACAACTCTCGGCTCCTCGCGCTCGTGCTCGGAGCGCTCATCATCACGGGCGAGTACCGGCACAAGACCGTGACACCGACGTTCTTGGCCGAGCCGCGTCGAGGCCGCGTCGTCACCGCGAAACTGGGGATCGGGTTCGGAGGCGGTGCCCTTCTGGGCGCGCTCACCATGTTGACCGGGCTCGTCCTCGGCTTGGTGCTCGTCGCGTTGAAGGTGCATTCCTGCCGGGGGCTCGGCGGCGTCAGCCAGGGAATGTCGCAGGCGATGTGCACCGCCCAGCACGGCGTGTATTACGTCGCCAATTCCCACGACATGTGGCACGACTGGTCGCGGATCGCGCCCGGTGTCGTGCTCGGAACAGGCTTGTTCGCGATCTACGGCGTGGGACTCGGCGCGTTGTTGAAGAACCAGATCGTCGCCATTGTCGCGGGTCTTATCTTCACATTGGTAGTGGAGGCGATCGTCGGGGCCATCTGGCCGAGGATCGGCGAGTACCTTCCCGGCCAGGCCGCGACCGCACTCGAGGACGCGGCTCGCACGACGTTCGGAGGCGGCAACGTCCGGCTGCTGCCGTGGTGGGGCGGGGCCATCATGCTGCTCGTCTACGGCGTCGCGCTCGCTTTCGTGGGTACGTTGACGACTCTCCGCTCCGATGTCACGTAGGAAGCGCACGTCTGGCCTCGGTGGGTCGAGGGCATAGAGCGGACGACCTCCGGCCGCTCGGTGCTGCGGGTCGGTGCCTTCGCACCACCCATCGCCCACACGTCGCAAGACCCACAGTTCAGGAGATCTCCACCGCTTCACGCGAAGAGCCCGGCGCGCGTCTCTGGGAAACGCTTCGCAGGACCCTGGATAGGGACTTTCGCCTCTTGGCACGCGGCCGGCAAGGAGCCGAAGGTTGAAGAGGGCTGCAGCGAAAGGAGGGGAAGGTGATGGCGGGGGATGCGTACGCGTCGTTGATCCGACGTGCATACCAGGATTTCGAGTCAGGTGAGCTGGACCTCCTCCGGGTGGTCATGGGGGAGGACGTGGTGTGGCATGAGCCAGGGCGCAGCAGACTCGCCGGTGACTACAAAGGCCCCGAGGCTGTACTTGACTTCCTGGGACAGCTCAAGGCCCTCAGCGGCGGCACTTTCAAGATCGAAATTCTGGACGTGCTCAGCGAACCGGAGCGGGCGGTCGTGCTTCAGCGGGAGTCCGCGACGAGGGCCGGCAAGGCTCTAGATGTGATAGCAGCGGTTGACTTCGAGATTCACAATGGGAAGATCACTGAGGTCACCGTCTACCAGGCTGAGACGTACGAGTTCGACGAATTCTGGGGGGGCAGCGGGGAGTGGGGTGAATCGGGCCAAGAGGACAACAGTGATATCGAGTCGGAGTTGTACTGCTCAGCGCGGGAGGCTTATATCGGATGCTTTCCTTTCCGCGGGGTCTGAGACCGAGGCCGCAAGTTCTTCACAGGAGGTAGATCAAGATGGCAGCAAAGAAGGGTGACACACTCAGGACACCGTCAGAGAAGATCGGTCAGCCGGAACGCCGTGGGGAGATCATCGAGATCCTCGGCGACGACGAGCACCCGATGTTCAAGGTCCGCTGGGCAGACGCGCACGAGACCGTGGTCGTTCCCGGTCCCGATGTCACCGTCGAGAGCCATTCCTGAGAGTCCTTTCGTTCAAAGTGCTGGCGCGCTCCAGGTGTTCCGCGAAGTCTGGTTGACGCGCCCGGAGGAATACGAAGCCCCAGCCTTCTGATCCGTAGGGAGGTAGCTTCCGAACGAGCGGGTGTTCTCGCCCATCTGGGCAGCTCACGTTGAGTCCGTCGTGCGGTCAGCGCAACCTTTAGGCTCCTCGCATGTCCCGGGACCTTCGCCAAGGGCTTGCGTGCCGGATGACTTTGGGGTCAGGTGGTGGTTAACGTCGGCCCCGCCCTCTCCCGGGCACGTGTCCGCCGTCCGTTCGCTCTCGCGGCAGCGGCCGGCATGGCGGCGCATCACGGCTTCGAGCTGGCGAGTGGTGTCGGGTTGGTTTGGCAGCCTGAGCTGGGGCTGAGCCGTGCGGCAATCCTGTGGACTGCTCAGCTAGCGGGTTGGGCGGCACTCGCGGTTCGAGGAGGTCGTCGTGCCGACCCGGTGCTCGCGACACTCGCCGGTGCATCTTTGGCAGGCGTTGTAGTTCATTTCGTATTATGGCCGTGGGAGGTCGGTCCGGCCGGATTGCCGATGCTCATCGAAGCCGAGGGTCTCTCACGCCGGCAGCTGCCCGCCTACAACACGATCTTGTGGGGCTGGGCAGCGGCGTCCGTTGGATCAATCGCCTTCGAGGTTCCTCGGGAGCGCCGCCGCTGGGCAGTCGTTGGTGCCGCTGCACTGCCGATGTTCGTCGTTTCCGCCCGTCACCACTTTCATTGGGTGACGGAACAAGCTGCATCGAATCCCGCATGGTGGAATCGGGGCGTCCGTTGACAATCGTGGTGCGAGCAATCGTGGGAGTCGCGCTGTGCGTCGTTGGCGTGATCTGGATTGGCCAAGGAATCGGAGTTGTTCATGGTTCCTTCATGACGGGACGTCCTATCTGGGCAGTGTTGGGAACTCTGTGTCTGATCTCCGGTCTCGCTTTGCTCGCGTGGGCCACAGGGATCCGCAGGAGCCGCTCCGACCCTGACGCTTGACAGGCACTCTGCCCCCGCGTCCGCGGTGCCCCTCGACAGCGCAGGAGCCCCTTGTTAGCTTCAGGCTCACGCTGGTGGCGCAAGAGCGAGGGGCAAATGACCGATGTGCGCGGAGAGGCCACAGTGCGTACGTGAGGAGGCAATCGTGACATCGGTTCCCAGGTTCTTGGCCAGGATGGCACTCACCGGGGCTCTTGCCCTTCTCTTCGTCCCGATAATGGCAGGCTCGGCGGCCTCGGCGGCCTCGGCGGCCTCGGCGGCCTCGGCGACCGGGCCCAGCCGACTCGCCGTCGCCTCAGGTATCCGTTTCTCGTTGTCGACGTCAGTGGTCGAGAACACGAGCTTCGCCGGTTATGCGACTGAGGCCAAGGGGATGAAGGCCATCTTCGCCACTCTGGAGGTGCCGCTGATCACGCACTGTGGATCGACTGCCGATAGCGGCTTCGGTCCCGTCGTGATTGTCGGAGGGGGGAAGGGAAAGTACTTCGTCGGCGCCGGCGCTGAAGCCTCCTGCCAGGACGGCGTGACGAAGTATCAGATAGCCGTGAACTACAACGGTTCGGAAAACAAGTACTTGACAGTCAAGCCAAAAGATCAGATCACGGTCTATGTCGCCCTGACGTCGAAGAACACCACGGTGAAGATCGATGATCTGACGTCGAAGAAAACGACCAGCGAGCAGTTTCCGGCAGGTGCTGTGACCTACGCCGAACTCGGTGACGACTCGCTTGTCAACAGCGGCACCGGCACGCAGCTCCCGATCCCCTCGTTCACGGACCACAAGTTCACCGATTGCAAGGTCAACGCGAAAGCGCTCTCGACTGCCACGCCGCTGATCGATGAAGAACTCGTGGAGGGCAAGAAGGTGCTCATCCAAGCCGGCGCCCTGGTAGCCAAGGGGATGGGGTTCTGGATGTACTTCAAGAACGCAACCTGAACCAGGCTCCGCACCGGGTCGCTCTTCACTTCAGCCCGGGCTGCCCCTCTGGCGGGACCGTCGCCGTCGCTATTCGGGCGTCCGGCTCACGGGTTCTCCTTGGCGGGTCGCCCCGCGGCAGCCGGAGTGGCGGAACGGCGCGAGCAGTCGCCGCTCACCGCGTAGCACGTCGAAGGGCCGGGAGAACGCCCTGCGCGTGCAGGTGATCACCCAAAGTGATACTGCTCAAGGAAGGGGCGCCACGAGCCGACAAGGGAGAGGGACGGATCGGATTGGGTCGGCTGGCGTGGCGGTTGCCTTGCTCCTCGATGCCACACTGATCCGCACGGTCATCCTGCCAAGCATGTTGGGCTTGCTGGATCAACGAAGTTGGTACCTACCCCGTTGGCTGCAGTGGTTGCCGCACCTCCAGGCGGAGGCACCGGCTCGCCTCGGCGATTCCTCCCGCTTGTAGCGACCGAGTCCGTACCCGGCGTGGGCCGACCTTGCCGCCGCGATGCCTTGGTCTGGCCCTGATCGGGATGACCGGCATGTCCAGACAACCGCGTCCTTGGACGTCGCCGTCGCGGTCTTCAGGACGCGTGCCTTTCCGACCGCGGCCGCCGGAGGACCGCGAGCAGCACCCGCCATCCGATCATCGCCGCCCCGAGAAAGCCGAGTGCGACCAGGACGAAGGCGACAGCGGTGCCCTGCCCTGACACCACCCGCAAGGCCATCCCGAACGCCACAGTCGAGGTCACTACCAGACCTCCACCCACAACGGAACTGCCGGAGCGCCGTAGAGCGGCCAGCGCGAGCCAGCCGACTGCCAGTCCCGACACGAATGGCCAACCCGTCGAGGCCAACCCGGCAACGGTCAGACCATCAGCGTGCGTGGATCGGCCAATGACCACAAAGAGAAGAACGACGGCGAGGTCCATACCCGCTCCCGCCGGGCGCATGAGGTCGCTACCCCAATGTCCTGCCACTATCAGCCTTCGCTACTTCGCCCTGAGAAACGAAAGCCGTCGTTTTTCAGCGTGAAGTAGCTAACACGGTGGTGAAAGTCGGTCGCCCACCGCCTCCTGTGCGGGTCACCAGTCACCGTTGCCTGCCACCCTTTCGACGGTTATGCGGGTCAGGAAGCCGGGAGGCGGGTTGTCCATCGGCGGGAACCTCACGTCCGGCCCGATGTAGGTATGGGCAAGCCGTTGGAGAAGTTCCGGGGCGCCGCCCTCAGTGATGCGGGCGGCGCCGTAGACGACGAGATACTCGGCTAGCCCGCGCGGACCGGGCCGGCCCGTCTCGATTGAAAGCGCCACTCGAGGATCGCTCTGCACGTTTCGCACCTTCTTCCACGATCCGAGATGGCCGGCAACGATCTCGTCGTCGTCGAGGCCGACCCACACCACCGTCACGTGCGGGCTGCCGTCGGGGTTCAGCGTGACGAGGTGCGCAAGGTACGGCCCTTCGAGCACGACGCGGACCGAGGCGGAAATGGTGGTCATGCCTCCTTTCTACCGGGTTCCCGCTTGACAGCCCGCTACCCTGGGCTCACTTCCTCCAGAGGACGTGACGGACCTGACCCCTGCGACCGGTGCCGCCGAAGATCGTCGGAGGACCGATGACTTACGCGCCCCGGGGTCGTCGAAGTAGTCGAATGACCCAACGGACGAAAAAGGAGCAGCCATGCCCACTCGTGACAGCGCCCCCATCGGATCGCCATGCTGGGCCGATCTGTGGACCTCCGACGTCGAAGGCAGCCGCAAGTTCTACAGCGATCTCTTCGGCTGGGAGGCCCAGGAGCCGAGCCCGGAGTTCGGCGGCTACTTCATGTTCACCCGCAACGGTGTACCCACGGCAGGCGCCATGGGCGACATGGGTGACATGCGGGCCAACAACACATGGAACATCTACCTGGACAGCGACGACATCGCCAAGACCATCGATGCGGCCGAGGCCGAGGGCGCCCAGGTAATCGCGCCCGCCATGCCGGTCGCCGACCTCGGCACCCAGGCGGTTCTCATCGACCCGACCGGCGCCCACCTCGGCGCCTGGCAGCCCGGCACCTTCCCGGGGTTCACCGTCCTCAACGAGCACGGAGCGCCGAGCTGGTTCGAACTGCACACCCGGGACCACGCCACGGCCGTAGCCTTTTACCGCTCGGTGTTCCACTGGGACACCAACACGGTCGGTGACAGCGACGAGTTCCGTTACACGACTATGCGCGACCCAGGCGGCAAGGGTGAGTTGGCGGGCATCATGGACGCCAAAGCGTTCCTCCCCAACAGCGTGCCCGCCCACTGGTCGGTCTACTGGGAGGTTGCCGACGCGGACGCCGCGGTCGCCAAGGTCAAGGCCCTCGGCGGCTCGGTCGTGATGGACGCTCAGGACACCCCCTACGGCCGCCTGGCCACCGTGGTGGACCCCGCGGGCGCCCAGTTCAAGCTGCGCAGGCCCGACCAGTAGGGGTATCGGGCGCCACGTCCCTGCCATTCAAGGGTCACCAGCCCGTCGGGAACCGGCGCCTCACTTGTTTTTTTCACGTGCTTGTCTTCCTCGCCCTCTTTGGGGCGAGGAAGACCTCGCGGCAGCCTCCCGAAGCTCGATGAAGGCCGCTGACGCCGCGTCGGCGAGCCGCCAGGGGTCCTCCACGATTTCCGGGCACACAACGAAGCCGAAGTCAATTTGGTCGAGGTAGCTGAATACCGTGATGTTCAGCCCACCGCCGTCGAGCAACGGGCCGATGGGGTAATTGGCAACGAGCCGCGCCCCCGCGATGTACAGCGGGAATGACGGTCCCTGCAGGTTGGAAACGATCAGGTTGAAGACCGGTGGGTGATGCTCGGCAAGACGAAGGTGGCTGTAAGCGCGGACTCCGGCGGCGAAGACTCCCGGCGGGGCGACATCGGCCAGATCGAGGATGAGGTCGTCGCCGAGCGCCTGATGCATCACCTTTGCGCTACGGGTCGAGGTGTGAATCGCTTGAAGCCGCTCGACCGGGTCATCGACCTGCGTTGCAAGGGCGGCGCCCATCACAGCAACCGCATTCCCCCATCCGCCACCGAAAGTATCGCCTTTCTCATCGGTATGCACCGCGACAGGAACCTGGGCGATGAGCGGCCTTCGCGGAAGCTCGCCACGATCGGCCAGGTAGCGACGCAACGCGCCGGCGCAGATGCCGAGCACGACATCGTTCACCGTCACAGAGAAGACGTTCTTGATGGTCTTCACGTCCGAGAGCGACACAGCGCAGAAGGCGAACGCGCGATGCGGGGTGATGGGTTGGTTGAGCGACGTGCGCGGTGCCTGGAAAGGGAACGTGGCCCCCGGCCGTTCCGGAGAGCCGAGAAAGCGCACCATCCGCACTGCCGAGCGGCTGAGATGTCCTGCGGTGCGGGCCGCCCGCAGTGGGGTCGCCGCTAACCGGGGCAGGGCCCTTAGGGCCATTTCCCACTCGCGGGGGATTCGCTCAGCCTGAACCTCTGGCGTACCGGGCCGTTCGAAGGGCGCGCCGGGCTCGAGATCGAAGAGCACTTCGTACAGGCGGGCGGCCCGGGTTCCGTCCGCCAGGGAATGGTGGACCTTGACGAGCAGGCCCACGAGACCGTCAGTGAGGCCCTCGATAAACCAGATTTCCCAGAGCGGGCGGTCCGATTCGAGCTTGACGGCGAACAGATCACCGACCAAAGCGCCAAGCTCGCGGGGTCCGCCCGGGCGTGGAACGCCAATGCAGCGGATGTGGCGCTCGAGATCGAGGTGCGGATCGTCCACCCATGCGGGCCGGTCGAGGCCAAGGGGGGCCTTGACGAGGCGACGATGAAAAGGCCCGAGCAACCCGGCACGCGCCTTGAACAGAGCGCGCAATCGGCACACGTCGAAGCCGCCGGAGACGGCTGAGGGGTCGAGCAGAACAAGCATCCCCGCGTGCATATGCCAACTTGGCGTCTCGCTGTACACGAAGTTCGCGTCCGCACCACTGAGCCGCTGCATGGCACTCCCTCAGTACTGAACCGATCCTCCACCGTCGCCCGGCTGCGGCCTAGTGCCGAAAGTCCCGGTCACGCTTCTTGGCCGGTCGCATCGCCGATTGATCGATGGACACGACGCGCTGCAGCCGTCCGGGCGATCTCTTGGGCTCCGGCCACGGAAACGCTAGCCCGTCGAGTGTTGCGGCTTTCGAGGCGGTTCGCGCCGAGGACCATTGCGGCGCTGCGGACGCCACGGCGGCGGAAACGCCCGCCGCCACGTCGTCAAGTTTGGAGTAGCCAATGCCGATCAATAAGTAAGGAAAGGAGCCACACGGCCGGCTTGCTCGGTCGGCCGATCTGGGAGTCTTCTCGCTGGAAGCAAAGCTGCCACATCAGACAAGGAACAGGTGAAATGGCATATTTCGACGATTACGAACGCGAGGAACAGCGTCTCGCCGATGAGGTCATGCCTGACGTTTGGCGCAGCCGTGCGGTGGATCGCCATCCTTCCCCCGCAGGCCCCCAGCGGACTCAGTCGGGAGCGGTCCCTCGCAGTCCTCGGTCACTCGTCCGAGCGCTGCGGGAGCGACGGAGGCAGTAAACCGTCTCTTGTCCAAACGATCGCGCCGAGTATCGTGCGATTGGTGCCTGAAGCAAGTCCAGCGTCCAGCGGGGACCGGCTGCTGTGGTGGCGGGCCGCAGCATTAGCGTCCCTGCTCCTCGCGACAGGCCTCGGAGTCGGGATCGGCCTCGCCCAGGCACCGCGGCCGGTGACGTTCGAAGGCGGTGGCGTGACCGGCTTCCCAGTACTCAAGGGCGAGATCGCCGACTACGGCGCCATTCTCGCCACGACCGGGAACCAGACGATCACGCTTTTGCGAGTACGCCTGATCCCAGTACCGGGATATGCCGCTCCAAAGCTCGTCCACGCTGTGGTCATCCGACACCCTTCACTCGGCTCCGACAGCGGATGGCCGCCGCCGTCTCTCGCCCGCGGTGTCCTTCTCCCGATTCCGGGTCTGCGCGTGTTCGTCTCGCCGCAGCCTCAGCGAGAGGAGGAGCTTGTTTACGGAGTGACACCCGCGTCCAGCGCGAGAGACTACGCCTGGGCCGGAGTCGATCTCATCTACGAAGTCGGTAGCCAGCAGTGGTTGCGTCCCAGATCCGGTGTAAACGGCTCCGGACGAAGGCTCCATTTTGATGTTATGCCGCCGAGCTGACATCGAGCTCGGCGACGTCGTTGACGTCGTCTGCGAACAGCTGCCGGCGCAGATCCTGCAGGCGTCGGAGTGCTCTCGGGGTCACCGTCACGCCACGCCACCCGCGGCTCTGGCGATCGAGCACTGCCCAGACGAGCGCGACGCAGGTGCGCTCTCCCGGAAGCCGTCCCATCACCTTGGTCCTTCGCCGCGACTCGCCGAAGGTGCGCTCGATCAAGTTGGTGTGTCGGACGCGGCGCCAGTGCTCGGCCGGAAAGCGCAGGTGCACCGCAAGGCTCTGGAAGTCCTCGAGGAGGCAGGCCACCGCGGACGGGTAGGCCTTCTCCCAGTTGGCCCTAAAGCCGTCCACGCGTCGCCAGCACTCGGCGACGGCGCGTTCACCGGGAGGTTCTTCGATGTGGTCGAAGACGGCCCACCAGTCGGACTTGAAGGCGTCGAGGTCCCCTGCGGCGACCTTGGCCGCGGCGTTTCGTAAGCGATGGATGACACAGCGCTGACGGAGGCTTTGCGGGAAGTGGATCTCGATCGCCGAGATGAGCCCGGGTGCTCCGTCGGAGACGACCAAAAGCGGCGGGCGAAGCC